>VOFC01006124.1_pt1 | contig 32470 bp, 63 predicted proteins | sample 5384161 | NCBI WGS metagenome assembly VOFC01 (sample SAMN12384722, study PRJNA508395) | human gut metagenome | isolation source: healthy gut B | host: Homo sapiens
GCAGTTATTCACTTCGTTGGTGGTTTAACTGCTTTAATTGGAGCTAAAATTCTTGGTCCTCGTGTTGGTAAGTTCAATAAAGATGGAAGCCCAAATGGTATTCCTGGTCATAGTTTAACTATTGGTGCTTTAGGTGTATTTATTCTTTGGTTTGGCTGGTATGGATTTAACGGTGCCTGCTGCTAAAAATGCTACTCAGTTAGCAACTATCTTTGCAACTACTACTGTTGCACCAGCACTTGCAACATGTACTGTAATGATCTTTACTTGGTTATTAGATTATAAATTACATATTGATGATCCAGTTGGTGCTGTCGCTGTTCATTTTGGTAATGGTTTACTTGGTACTATCTGTGTTGGATTATTTGCCTGCGGTACTGATACAATGCCTAAGGCTCAAGGTCTATTCTATGGAGGAGGCTTTAAGTTATTAGGTACTCAGTTACTTGGCTTATTATGTATTGGTGTTTGTACTGCTGTATTAATGACTATTACATTCGTAGTTGTTAAACATACTGTTGGTCTTAGAGTTACTGAAGAAGAAATCACTGGTCTTGATAAGCTTGAACATGGTTTAGAGAGTGCTTATGCAGGCTTCGCATTAAAAACAGAAACTTATACTGGTGCTACTACTACAACTGTTTCTGCTCCTGAATTAAGTGTTACAGAAGCTGTTCCTACTGTTGCAGTCAATGGGGAAGGTAAAAGATCTTTATCTATAATGTAGAGAATGTTGTAAGAATCTCTTCTGGTGAACAAGGTCCTGAAGCCTTAAGCTATGAAGACTAAATAAAGATGAGACTCGATTCGAGCCTCATTTTTTTCATTATTTGATTGATTGGTACTGTTCACATTTCCTTCCTATATAATGTAGATATATAAATGGAGGAAAATATGAGTAAAATAATATTTCTAGATGTAGATGGTACATTAATTGATTATGAAGCAAAGTTACCTGCTTCAGCGACTAAGGCAGTAGACATGGCACGTGCAAATGGACATAAGGTATATATTTGTACTGGATGTTCTAAGGCTGAAGTACTACGGCGTAATTTATGTGATTTAGATGGTATGATTGGTGGTAATGGTGCTTATGTAGAAGACCATGATGAAGTTGTAATGCATCAAGGATTATCAAAGGAATATGTAAAAACATATTGTAGATTGGTGTAATGAGAGACACTTAGGATTCTATTTAGAAGCCAATAGCGGTATGTACTGCAATGACTATATGTTAGAACAAGGTCCTGAAACAATGGTTAAGTATGCTCAGGGTAAAAGGAGCAGACCTAGAGAAAGCAAAGGAATCTTCTAAAGCATTCATGGATGGATTTATTCATTTACAGGGTGAAGATTTATATAGAGATGATGTGAATAAAATCAGCTTTATCTTAAGTTCTTATCAGGATCATTTAGATTCTAAGATAGAATTTCCTACTCTTGTAGCGAATACATGGGGTGGTAAGGGTGAAGTAGCCTTATATGGTGATTTAGGACCTACTGGTATTACTAAGAGACATGCGATTGAAGTATTGATGGAACATCTTGGTGCTGATTTTAAGGATACTATTTCTTTTGGCGATGCAAAGATTGATTTATCAATGTTTGAATGTTGTGCTTATAATGTCGCTATGGGTAATGGTGGTCCTGAAATTAAAAAGCGACAGATTATATTACGACTGATGTCAATGATGATGGACTTTATAATGCATTTAAACATTTAGGACTAATTTAAAAGCCGTTGTGAGTGTAATGCTCACAACGACTTTTTTAATGTTTTCTTTTGTATCTATATGGAACTGAAATGGGATTTTTTATCTATCTTATAGATTGTACTGTATTCATGTAAATTATTGTTTTTATCATATGTCTTAATCTGAATGTTGATATATTCTTCTTTAAACTTATATGAGTTAATATGCAGACATAGACTATAATGATCACCATCTATACGTGATCTAGAAGTAGTACATGTAATTCCATAGGGTGCATCTATTTCTACAGGAATAGATGTTTCAAAGCGATGATATGCAAAATAAAGAGTAATAACTGCAATAATAGATAGACCTATTATAAACTTCTTCTTTCTCATATCATCATCCCCCTTACCTAAATTCTACCAAAAATCCCCCCATTACTGCTAGAAGAAAAGTCGTTCACTTTTTTTATATGTAATAAATATACTTTATATGAAAATTATGTAAGTGATGTATATGATACAACTCATATCTACTTTATTCTTAAGAAGAACTATCAGAAATATTTACCACATGCTTTATCACTTGCATATGAAGTATTAAATAAAGAGAGAAGAGCTTCTTTAAAGATATTCTGGAATAAAGAAGAATCTAACATCCTACTAAAGGATATCTTCTATATGGAGAGAAAATTAAGAACAACTTTCATTGTGACTCCTACGCATACTTATTCAACATCTGAAAAGCTTGAAGATTTACTTAAACGTTTAGGAGAAACATTCGCTATGCCGCATCGTAGTTATATTATTAATTTAAAGATGGTCCAGGAAATCACAAAAGATTCAGCACTTCTTGTAGATGGTACTTCTATTCCTATTAGTCGTAGTTACTATAAGACTTTAAAAGATCAAATTAATAATCTTATCCCATAACACAAAAAGACCTAGACACCTAAATGTCTAAGTCTTTTATTATGTCTTCAGATTCCACAAACTCAGGATCCATATGTGTCAAGAAATGCCACTCATCTGTATTTTCTGTATAAGATGGCTTCGCCATCTTCAGAACCAAAATAAGCTCTCTCTACCTCATATCCTTTAGATTCTAAGTATTGTTTAACACATCTATAGTCATATTCTCTTTTCTCTATGTAATCCTTAAGTTCATTATTAGGAATAGAATAAGCATCCACTCTTGTAGATCCTTCAATCATTCCATTTCCTGGTATAGATAAGTCTACTATCTCATTCCAATAAATATCTACTCTTCCATCACCAGTAAACATATATGTAGTAAAGGTAAAATATGACCATTATATTCTAGTTCTACATAATCAGGTACAGTAGTAGGATCAAAGTACTCATACTCAAACCCTTCAATATCTTCATACTGATATCCAGCTAATTGAGATATAAGCTTTTCTGCCTTCTTCTATTGTATGAAATAAGCCAACATTGATACTTAACTCACCTTGACTTAATTGTAATATATACATAGTTATCACCTATTTTTTATAGTAGCTTAAGTTCTCTTCTAATCCATCTGTAATAGCTTTAAGCTTCTCTGGACCTACCACAATAATCATTGGACCAAACTGTCTAATCCAGTTCATTAAACCTGTATTAAAAATGATTCCTTCAACACGTGTTTCATACCATTGATTTATCATTCTCTATTGGCGCAATAGTTTTATTAATAGTAATATCTTTTCCTAAACGTGATACAACTTCTCTAATAAGTACACCATCAAACTTAATATGTAGTGTAATTTCATCACCATCAAAGAAACTATTCATTGACTTCGCAAGTGATTGTTTTCAATGATTCACTCATTTTTCTTCATCATCAAAATCAAAATAATATGTACGGCTCTTATCTAGCTTTCTAATACGATCAATACGGAATGTAGTCAATGAATCCTTATGCTTATTATAATAAGCACGTAAATAGTAATGACCATCCACAATCACTGTATTATAAGGACTCACATTATAATATTCATGATTAATACCTGCATTACCCTTAGTAGAATATGTTTCTACAGGATGTCCATCCCTAATAGAATAGTCTACATACTGGAAACGTATATCCTTCTTATTACGTATTGCGGAAGTAATAATCTTTAGATTTTTACTTAGAGAATAGACACCTTCATCATCATCTTCTAATTCTGGTACAATGAGATAATCCTTCTGTTTAGCAGGTGAAAGTTTTAAAAGCTTATTAACTATTTCTCTTTTATCATTATTTGTCAGATCTTGACGATAATTCACCATATCAATAAGTAATTGTATCTGTGCTTCATCAAAATAACCTGTTTCAATCATATAACCAAAACGTCTGACTGCTTTGATTATTTCTTTTTCCAAACATTAAAGATGTAAATACATTGATCTGTTTAATCACTGCATATACTGCTTTTAAACCAATATCATAACCTTTTTCTTCTAATTGATCTTTGTATATCTTCTGCACTGATGCATTCCTCTGAATTCATCAACAATGAGAAGACAGCCCACATTTTTTTCTCCCATCTTATGCCTCCTGATACCTGGTAAGATACCTTTTTACTATAATGATCCACAAGCTGGAAATAACCAATTAATTCATAAGATGCATAAAAGATTTAGAAGTGATTCATCTGGTTCCACTTCACATTTCTTTAAGTATTCATAAGCCCCTTCTATATCTTCTTCTACTAAAGAAAAGTAAGCAGACCTGTGCATAAGTAATCACTTCTTTATCTACTAATAAAGAGATAAGTGCAAGATATGAGAAAGGCATCAAATGTCTCACAATACGGTATACATCTAATGGTGATCCATTATGGAGCATATAGTTACATAAATTCTTACTCAATGATTGAATACGAGGATGTTCTCCAAATAAGTATTCAATCATTACGAGATGATTTTCTAAACATTGCATATCATCTATTTCATAGAGTTTCTTTAAGGCAAGACCTAAGTATTTCTTTTGGTGTGCCTTAATATAACCTTCTATTTTCTTCTGACTTCTGCAAGTATCAATAAATGAATCATGATACACATCAATGACATCTAAATAGTCCTTTAATTTATTCAATGAGATTGATGTAATTTCTTTATAACTTTTCTAACATATTCTTTCCCTCCTCTTTTTTCTAACACTATTATAGCGAAGAGAAAGAATTTATGCGTTAAAGTTAATGGTTACAACGCCTTATTGTAGGTGTTTTGATAATTTTCTTTTTATTAATAATCCCATAAGTTCATATCTGGGTAGTTTGTCTCATATAAGAACTGTTCATTCATGACTTTAGTCAATATGGCGGCCAGAGTATTAATGCATAAAATGAATTATTTAAACATTGTACTGTACCTCCACCATTGACCTTATCTTCATATACATAAAGTTCTTCTTTTTGTGATGGCACATAATCTAGTTCATCTAGATCATCTAATATACCATCATATGGTCGCGTACTCATTTCTTCTATGACATCAATCCACTTTTTATATGCTTCTTCTGTATGATCATATGAGAAGAAACGTATCGCAAAGACGCGCCTTGTATACAATTTGCATAGACTGCATTGAATGTAAGTTCTGTATAGGGTTTTTCTGTAATAAGCTTAGGTAAGAATATACCTGGCTTAAAAGTCAAATGAATACTAGGTTTTACATCAGTATAATCATGGGTAATACCCACACTCGTACGTACATATTTCTCTTGATAGTTTTATTAATGCAAGACATACACACATATTCGCATATTTCATATCATCTACTAATGGGAGTGAAAAACCTAAGTCTGCACCATATTGTCTAGAGAAGAAAGGCTTAAAGACAGCTTCTTCATCATATTTATAAGTAACCGCAAAGGTATAGTCTTTAAATGTAATACCATGAGTCTTAAGAGAGTCTCTTAATGCTTCATCATAATCCTCATAATTATTCTCCAACATATCCTCTACAACATCACCACTTGTCATAACAGCTTGAAAGCTTAATTCCTGTAAAAGAACTGTTGCTTCTAATCTTTTAGTAATTTCTCCTTTGGTGATACACGTCATATCACCACTTTTCAATAAATAACGCAAGCTTTGTGTAGTCGCACTTGTCTGTACAACCATTTCAAATTCTCTTTGCATACATATACCTCCTTTCTATATAAAAAAAAGCAGATTCATCATCTGCTTCCTACTCTGCGAGATTTTTGATGAATTGGATTCCTACGCCACCAATTCCCATATGAGCACCTACAACACTTGGTAACTCTCTCATGGTAACTTGACATGGACCTAATTGTTCTTCAAGATAGTCTCTTACACGCTGAGCTTCTTCAGGTGCAAGAACATCTTCAATCGCAAATGTATAATCTTTCGCATTTGCGCCTCTTTCAACAACACGATCAGCAAGCATCTTACATGCCTTACGTGTTGTTCTTACTTTGCCTAAAGTATCAATCTTACCACCTCATTCACTATTCAATTCCATAACTGGAACAAGCTTCAACATATTGCCAAGCATTGCGACTGCAGGCGTAATACGCCCACCCTTTTTAAGGTGATTCAAGTTTGGTGTAAAAATAATTGTACCTGAATGCTTAACCATATCTTCAAGCTTTTCTTTAATTTCAGAAACAGACTGACCCTTTTCTACTAATTTTCGTCTGCTTCAACAAGCTTCTTTTTGAACATGTGCTGTTCCTTGAGAATCGATTAAAGTAATAGGCATTTCTACTGTATCAGCCGCAACCTGCATACCATTTAATGTAGATGATAAACCAGTTGCGATAGGAATCCCAATTAACTCATCATAACCATCTCTTTTTTGCATCTTCCATAGCCTTCATTAAAGAACCAGTCGAAGGTTGAGATGTTGTAAACATATCATCTGTTTCCTTCATCTGATTAAATACATCAAGACTTGTGATTTCTAATCGATCTAAATATGTCTGACTACCATGACCAATACATAATGGTGCAATATAAATACCTTCATGCTCTCCATTAATATCAATCTGACAGCCACTGTCTGCAATAATCGCTATTTTACTCATTTTTAATACCCCATCAGTGATAATACACTATGTACATTATAGTTTATTTCTTTTTATTTTACAACTTTTACGCTATAATACGAACGGGTGAAACTATGAGATCAATCAAAGAAACAACGACAAATACAATCATTATTAAGAAATCAGAATTCATTACTACCCTAATTCCATGTAATGATGAAAAAGAAATAAAAGACTTAATAGAACTTTATTCCAAAGATGATGCAACACATAACTGTGTTGCTTATCGAGTAGGTCCTTTAGAAAAAGCAGATGATGATGGAGAACCATCAGGTACTGCAGGACTTCCTATGTTGAATGTATTACAAAGACAAAAGATAGATAATGTGATTGCGATTGTAACACGTTATTTTGGTGGCATTAAACTAGGGGCTGGAGGATTAACTCGTGCTTATACTAATAGTGTTGCAGATGCATTAAAAAAGAAGCAGAAATAGTCGATAAAGAACTTGTTAAACTATATCGTATTAGTGTTGACTATCACTTCAGCCGTAAGGTATCTTATTTAATACAATCTAAGAATCTATTATTAATGAATACTGAGTATGATGAAGAAGTTCACTATGATGTTTATTTAAGAGATACATCATTCTTAGATGAACTCTATGAACTGACTGCATCCAATATGCATTATGAGGTTGTAAAGGAAGATTATATTCCTGTTGAGGTATAAAGATGTCTAGTATAGAAATATTACTTATTGGTATTGGGTTATCCATGGATGCTTTTTGCGGTATCTGTATGTAAAGGATTATCTGTAAAGAAGTTGTCTATTAAGAATATATTGTTATGTGGTGTATGGTTTGGTGGATTTCAGGCATTGATGCCATTTATTGGTTATTGTCTTGCTTCTACATTGAGTGTTTTAGTGGATTCTATTGACCACTGGATTGCATTTATATTACTCGCATTTATTGGAATCAATATGATTAAAGAATCTTTTGAAGAAGAGAAACAGAATGATGACTTCTCATGGAAGACAATGTTGATGCTTGCTATCGCAACTGCCATTGATGCACTTGCGGTAGGTGTTACGTTCTCTTTTGAATCAATCAATATCTTCATGGCTATTTCTATTATTGGTTTAACGACATTTATTATTGCATCAGCTGGTGTATATATAGGTCATATATTTGGGAATAAATATCAACAGAAAGCACAGATTACTGGTGGTATTATTCTTATTCTCATAGGTGTTAAGATTTTAATAGAAGGTTTAGGGATTATTTAAGAGAATCTACGTGATTCTCTTTTTAATTGACTATAATAGTATATAAGAGGTGATTTAAATGAATGAATTATCAAAATTATATCAGTTAGTATTAAACAGAGAATTAGATATTCTAAAGGTCATATTCTAGATATTAAGAAGATTGACCATAAACTTCTTGCATTTATGCAATGTCTAACTATTATTGCAGTATTACTATTACTTTAATCATGGGAGTTTCTTATACAAATAAAAAAATCCATTTGAATTCTGTCTTCTTCATATTCGTTATGAATACTTTTTACGATACTATTGAAATCATTATCAGGTACAATAACGTCACATATAGCATCAGATGAACCATATACAATACTTTCTTTTATATCTAATTTTTCTTTTAATCTTTCCAGCATGTTTTCTGAGTAGCGTCATAAGAAAGAATCTTAAGTAAGCACATGCCTTCAAAATAATCTTCTTCTACAAAATAACGCAATTGTTTATGTAATCCTAAATCTATCAGGTCATCTATAATATCATAGATAATCTCTTTTTGTATTAAGAATACTTATATAAAGAGGTTGATATGAGTGTGTAGGCATACCAAAGATGTAATTACGATAAGGGATTGACGCATCATATCATAATAGTCCATTTGTTCGGACTGGTCAAAACTATTATAATATGTCAATAATACATCGTCTTTTGAGAACGTGATAAAAGTAATTAAGATGTTTATCATCTAATAATTGAGTGATCTTTGTACCTAATGTTTGTGATAATGGATGCAAAGTAAGGTGTCATACAAAATTGCGCCATCTTGTGGGAGATGCAATTGTTCAAAACAGGGTTCTTTTTTTGTGATGATTGTAAACACCATCATCTACTATTTTATTCAATTGAGTCTTATTGAAGTCATTTAACTGCTGGTGTGCTGTTTGTTCCATATCATCAAGTTCAGCTACAAAGAGAACATCATTTCTTCTTTTAACTGGTAGATGTAATGTACAGACAAGATAACCCACACCAACACCAATACATGTATCTAAGACACGATAGAATAAGAATGCGTAAGGTGAAATACCAGCATGGGGAATCACTGCAACACTTAAATAAGCCACACAGGCCATAAATGCCATATCGTACTTTAAATAAGACTGTCAAATAAATAGTCAACATAATAAATAATGCATTAAATAAATCCCATGCGAGATCAATATGGATGAAAGGCTGTAAAAACATGACAATAGCTCCTGTAATTGCCCCTATAAGTGTGCCGAGGGCTCTTACAAGTGCCTGGTTCTTTTCATTCTCTTTATCTGGCTGAATACAGATAATTGTGGTTATAAGGACATAGAAAGGTGATCTCTGTACACCAAAGAGAGTGAATAATACCATGATGATGAAGACAGCAATACTTGTTTTAATAATACGTAATCCGATTCTAGGCATAATTACAACTCCAAACTATCATTACCGGCTTCAGCCATCATTTTTTCTCTACAAGATAGAACTAATCCATCAATAATTTCCATATGTTCAACCATCTGTCTTCTAAACAAATGTGTAGGAAGCAATATCGCAATTTCATCATAGTCTTTATCATTCTTCTCTCCTGTTTCCTGTCCATAATAGACACGAGCAAGAGGTGCTTCTTTTTGAATACTTAAGAATGTATCCCAGATGATTGCATAAACCTGCGCAGTTGTTAGATGAAGCTTCTTAGTATCAGGAAGTGCATAAAGAAGTAAGATGCCTCTGACTGCATCTGTCTTTCTCTGGTCTACTGAACCGTCATGTTTATAATAACGTTCTATATCATAGCCATCAGCTAGATAAACAAGGGAACGGGGAACAGGCTGATGTTGTGAAAGGATACTTTTAAATCGTCTCATCGTATGGTGTGAGACATCCTTTCCTTCTAGCAGGTCTCCAGAAGGTGATGTAAGTAGCACTGGATTTTCTCCTGCTTTGCCATGAAATGTTTGAGGAATCAAATATGCATCACGTAATAAATCAAACATAGATTTACCACATATAGCGAGTAATAATGCACTAATATCCTGATTTGAATAACTATCTAGAACGACTTTTGAAAAGGTCTCATTGTTTAATTCTTCTGATCCCTGAAAGTCTTCTAGACTTGAATTGAATGTTTCTCTTAGTCTTGCACAAGCTTCTTTACTTGCGAGTATTTTGTGAAATATGTTCTCTACTTCTTGAACACGTGGAAATAATGGTGTCATAGTTTTAACCTCCATCCACTTGTGATTATAGACTTTCTATATCATATGTAAAATGTATCTTTCAGATATTGACAATATATTTATTACATGACAAAAAAGTGATTCGCAACCGAATCACTTGTAATAGTCTTTGTATATTGAGACATTTCCTGTTTAAATAAACGCATAAGTATAGGTGCACAAAGTAAATAAAAGACAAAATTACCTACTGCATGGAATGTATCAAATAAGAGCCCCTGGGCATAATAGATACCAAACCAGACAGGACCACCAATAATTAATTGTTCGAGTGAGACAACAAAACCAAAGACATAACCCATTAAAAAAAGGCATAAAGAGCCATAAGAAGTAATGGGGGTTCTTTATTTATTTTCTTATAGAAGTCACTGATACATTGAGTGAATAAACAGATGACTACCCATGAGAGAATCTGAAAGATTGTCCATGTCCCCATACCTAGAATCATATTGGATGCAATAGTTGTTACTACTGTGAGTTTAATTCCAAATGATAAGCCAAATAAGAGTACAGATATAATAATGATAGATGTAACAGGTTTAAAGTTAGGAAGTGCCTGTAAGGCTACTCTAGAGGCAATATTGACTGCAGAGAGAATACCTATCAAACATATTTCTCTTGTCTTATTGTTCAATGTTGACATAATACCAGATGACTTGATCTCCTGCTTTTAACCTATAAGCTCCTGCCCCAATATTTGGTGGTGTACCATTCACCTTATACATCCATCCAGAACTTGGTCCATGATCAAATTCCTTTAATCCATCTATACCTGATACATAAACAGTAGAACCAAACCCTTTTGTAGAGATACTCTTACCATTCTGTTTCGCAAGTTCTCTTAATACACTATAAGTTGTAGAAGAACTATTCACTTCTATATTCCCCTGCATCATTGTGCTATTTACTCCAATCACCTGTACTGAAACTGTTTGTTTTATAGGTGTTTCCTGTTTAGGTGGTTCTACCTGTTGAGGCGCAGAGGTTTCTTGTTTACTAGAAGAATTATTTGTTTCTATCTTCTTTGTCTCTTGTTTAGTAGAAGAAGATTTTGTTTCTGTTTTTCTTTGTTTCCTGCTTCTTTGTCTCTTGTTTACTAGAAGAATCAGATGATTTTGTATCAGTCTTCTTTGATTCTTCTTGTGACTCTATTTGTTTTGTCTCTTCTTTTTTAGAAATATCTTTCTTTTTTTTTTATGTTACTTTTTTACTGCCTTACTAATAGTAGGCTGAGACTGGAATTGTCCAGTTATACCACGATAAGCTGTAAAGCCAAATATAAAGACAAAAGCGATTGCGACAAAGGCAATCGCTAATTGTTTAGTTGTGAATTTCTTCATTATTTCTTTTTTACTTTTAATAACTAATACGATCACACCAACAGCTGCGATAGCTGCCACTACATATGCCATCACATTTTGTGTTATCACCTGTATTAACTACTTTTACTGTTTCCTTCTTTGGTTCAGTTGTAGTTGTTTCTGGCTTTGACTGGTGTAGTTGTACCAGGTGTAGTAGGTGTACTAGGTTTTGTAGGTGTTTCAGGTTCAGTCACTACTGGTGTAGTAGTCTTTGTATAGTCTCTTCTAGCCATTAATACAAAACTTCCGTTATTGATCACACCAAGTGCTCTTGCACCTTCTACTGATGCATAAGCGTTAGGCTCTAACTGACCTGTACTATAGTTTAATGCATTGAATGTACCATCTTCATTCTGATAAGAAAGAAGATAATTATATGCATTTGTATCTAATGTATAACCTGCAGTAGATAACCCTTCTAATACGCAAGACTGAGTATCCGCATTTCCACCCCAGCCAATATCATAAGAACCATCTGCACTATTTAACTTAGACTGTACAAAAGTATATGCTTTTAGATAGCCGCATCATAAGTAGAACGTCCTGCAACACTTAATGCTTCCATAGCCCATCCAGTTGTATCTAGATCTGCATTTGGTCCTGATATTCATACCAGTAAGCACCATTGGCCATAGCCATAGTAGATAACTTATCTGCAACAGCTTTTACCTTAGGTGAGTTTACTGTTTCTAAAGCCATTAATGTCAAATAGTAGCCCCACATCCACCATTTACATCATTTGTAAGAGTACCATCTTCCTGTACTCTATTTTCTAAGATTTCTACTAAGTTAGTCTTATTGAAATCTTTTTGGATTTTCACCTAATAAAGAAATTGCGATAATAGACTTAGCTAAATCACCATAAGAAGCAGTAATATAATCTGTTTCCTTGAAGTTATTTAATAAAGCATCAGCCTTATAATCAGCTTCCATACCTGTAGCTTCATACGCAATAACTGCATCAGGGCTATCTAATGCGATAGTTTTTAAATAGTTCTGTGATTTAAGAAATGCATCATCATTCGCAAAAGCCGCTGAGAATGATAACGCAAATGTTAAAGCGATAGAAGTTAATACTGTAAATATTCTTTTCATTCCTATTCTCCTCCAAATACTTTATCCGCAAAACGCACTGTTTCCATTGCGTCTTTCGCATAACAATCTGCACCGATACGATCTGCATATTCCTGAGTCATAACGGCTGCCTACAACTGTAAGTGTATCAGGCTTCTTTTCCTTCAACAATTTAATAGTATCTTCCATACTCACTACTGTTGTTGTCATTAAAGCACTGAGTCCTACTAATTTTACATCTTCTTTATTGCAGTATCTACAATGAGTTCAGGTGGTACATCTTTACCAAGATCAATGACATCATAGCCATAGTTTTCTAACATAACCTTCACGATATTCTTTCCAATATCATGAATATCACCTTTGACTGTCGCAATGATGATTTTTCCTTTCATTTCTCTTGGTTTACCTGCCATAGAGTCTTTAATGACTGCAAAATAAAACCTTAGGCGCTTCAGCACTCATTAATAACTGAGGTAAGAAGATAGTGCCTTTTTCAAATCCTTTCCCTACCTCATCAAGGGCAGGAATCAATTCTTCATTAATAATTTCTAGTCCTTCTTTAGTTTCAAGCTGTTTTTGAGTGGCTTTACCTGCATTTTCACTCATACCACGCTTAATACTTTCATATAAAGACATATCAACCGCTTCACTCTTTACAGGAGCTGGTGCACTATTACCATAGGCGCTAATATATTCTGTAAAGTTTGTATCAAGCCCACTTAAGGCAAGATAGGCACGATATGATTTCATCATTGCTTCTGATGAAGGATTGATGATTGCACAGCTGAGTCCTGACTGCATTGCCATAGTAAAGAAGTTCGCATTAATGATTGGTCTTTGTGGAAGACCAAAAGAGATATTAGAAACACCTAGAATAGAATGTCCATGTAATTCATCTCTAATAATACGTAATGTTTCTAATGTCGCAATGGCAGAAGTAGGATCGATGAAATAGTCATAGCAAGTCCATCGATTACGATATCCTTAGGTTCAATACCATATTTACTTGCTTCTTTATAGATCTTCTTCGCAATACGAATACGATCTGTCGCATTATCTGGAATACCTTCTTCATCTAAGGCAAGTCCTACAACCACACCACCATATTTCTTTACTAATGGGAATACGGCATCCATGGATTCCTGTTTACCATTAACTGAGTTAATCATAGCCTTACCGTTATAGTGTCTTAAAAAGTCGCTTCTAAGGCGATTGGATCGATGTATCAATCTGTAATGGCAATGCAATGACAGACTGCAACTTCTTCATGACTTCTACCATCATCTTAGGTTCATCAATTTCTGGTAGACCTACATTGACATCTAGAATATGTGCCCCTGCATCTTCCTGTTTTAAACCTTCAGATAAGATATAGTTAATATCTCCATCACGTAAAGCCTGTTTGAATTTCTTCTTACCAGTTGGGTTAATACGTTCCAATAATAACTGGTTTAGGACCTATTTCTGACCTGTGAGAAAGAAGTCACAACAGAGATATTCTTCTTTACAGGTGGTTCAATAGGCAGGTCTTTCACTAATTCTATTGTTTTTGAGAGATATTCTGGTGTAGTTCCACAACATCCTCCTAGTACATGCACATTCAATGAGGCAATCTCTTTCATCTCTGATGCGAATTCATCTGCATTCATATCATAATATGTATGACCTTCATCATCAGTCTGAGGTAAACCAGCATTAGGTGTCACAATAATAGGTGTAGAAGAAACTTTAATCATTCTTTCTACAAAAGGTTTAATTTGTGTTGGACCTAATGAACAGTTAATACCCAATGCATCAATATGTAACCCTTCAAGTACGGCGACAACTGATTCTGGTGTACCACCTGTCAACATCTTACCTTTTTCATCAAATACAACAGTCGCACATACAGGTAAATGTGAATGTTCCTTAGCGGCTAGTACTGCGACTTTTTAATTCATAGCTATCCTGCATTGTTTCAATAAGGATGACATCAGCACCCGCTTTAGTTCCATATTCAATGACTTCAGCATAAATATCTACGGCATCATCAAATGATAAATCTCCTAGTGGTTCTAAGAGCTTACCTGTAGGACCTAAATCAAGCGCAATCAGGGCATCCCCGCGCCCTGTAAGTTCTCTTGCCTTTTTGCATGTTCTACTGCTTTTGTGACTATTTCTTCTAGATTATCTGGATATTTTAATCTATTGGCACCAAATGTATTGGTGTTGATAATATCACATCCTGCTTCTAGATAACCTTTATTTAATTCAACAATCTTTTCTGGATGGTTGATATTCCATGTTTCAGGTAGTTCACCCGCTTGTAAACCCCAGCTTTGAAGTACTGAACCAGTACCACCATCCCAGAATAACCATTCTTTTGTAAGTCTTTCTTTAAATCCCATTACTTGACCCTCCTGAATTCACATTGTGCAGGACAATTGGCACAATCCTTCGTATGACGAGGCTGTGCATGATGTGTAATACCAATGATCGCCGTCACTGATTTGGATGGGACCATTAAGAGACTTTCTAATAAACTGATACCAATCTTATCCATCTGTAATATACGCATAAAATCTTTCTGATGATCTAATGCAAGATCTCCATAACCAGGTGAAAAGCGTGGCTTTAAGAATTCATTATTCTTATATGCCTGCTGATTAAGTTCTTCATTCACTTCATCACAATAAAGCTTCTATCATAGCAGCTCCTGCTGCCTGATAGATCACTGCATCACTCATCTTAGTAAGTTCTTTACGTTTAATCAAACGATCGACTTCTATACCTATAGTAGCCGCAAAGAGATAAACTGCATGACAGCCTTTTAAGTTATTCTCTAAGTTTTTACTATGTATCACCATATCACCAATTGTGATTGTATGATTCTCTATTGTGAGAGGTAATCTTTTCACAATATGACGTGAAAGTACGACTGTTTTCTGTAATACTTCGATACAATGATCAAGTGCACTATTGATTTCAGTAAGATCACCTTCAATGGATTGACGGTATCCTAAGTATCGTAAAGCTTCTTTACGATTGATTTCTATCATTTAAGAATCTCCGAAATATTGTTCATGATGCCTTCGGCGATGTCTGGTTTATTCATTGTATAAACATGAATATGTTTTACACCATTCGCAATTAAATCAATAATCTGTTCAGATGCATAAATAATACCAGCCTGCTTCATGATTTCAGGATTATCACCAAATGCATCCACCATCATCTTGAAATGATAAGGAATAATAGATGTACCTGACATCTATGCAAAGACGACTGACCTGTTTCGCATTAGTAATAGGCATAATACCAGCGACTACAGGTACATTAATACCAGCTTCCTTGATCTTTATATAAAAGTTATAGAAAACATTGTTGTCAAAAAACATCTGAGTTGTTAAGAAATCTGCACCTGCTTCTACTTTTCTTTTAGATGCTGGATATCTTCCTTAATGCTAGGTGATTCTACATGTCCTTCTGGATAACATGCTTGCCCCAATACAGAAATCACCTTTCTCTTTAAGTTTCTTGATTAACTGACAGGCATACTGATAGTCTTCTCCCACTTGACCATCCTTAGGAATATCTCCCTCTTAATGCCATGATGTTTTCAATACCATTTTCTTTAAACTGTTCAACCATGGACTCTACATGTTCTCTTGTAGAAGAAACACATGTCAAATGAGCCATGACTTCAACACCATATTTCTCATGAATATCTTTCGCAAGCGCAACAGTATGTGCACTTGTTCCTCCACCTGCACCATAAGTCACAGACATGAAACTTGGATTTAAAGATGCAATCTTTTTCTGCGACCTTTAAGACATTTTCATATTTACTGCTTGTCTTAGGTGGAAATACTTCAAAAGATAAAAGTTGCTTTATCTTCGTTTAATAAATCAATTATTTTCATTGATGTTATCCCCTTTTTTTTTTTCATATTCTACATTATTTTTTATTAAGAACTAGTATGTGTTTTATAATATTGTTTCAAAACTGAATCTAAGAACTCCGTAGATGCTGAAACATAATAAAGGCTCCATACCACTCACAATAGTTAACATTCCATCAGTATATTTCATTTTGTGGCTTCTTAAACATATGATTAACATATGCAAAGAACTTCTGTCCATCTAAATCTTCTAAGAAGACTTTAGAGAAACGTATTTCTAGTCCCTGAGCGCTATCTTTCACATCATCAATAAGTGGATCATGTGAAAGGATATCAAATCTTCTCTTGACTACAATATTACGTACCTGTGATGGAAGAACACCATAAAGGTCAGTGAGTTCATGTTCTACACGTTTCAATGTTTCTAAGTCATTGGCTTTTTATAGACACGCTGATATAGTTCTAACTTTTCCATATCACTTTCTACATAATCTTCAGGAATATAACCATCTACAGGGACATTACGTGATGGTACAGTTTCATCCTCTTTAATTCAATCGCATCCTGTAAAGATCTTCATATACATATCAAAACCGACTTGATCAATAAATCCTGCCTGTTCACCACCAAGAATATCACCGCTACCACGAATAGATAAATCTCTCATTGCAATCTTATAACCAGAACCTAATTGTGTGAATTCCTTAATAGCTGTAAGTCTCTTTTGAGCTTCTTCTGTCATCGCACGATCTTTTGTATAAAGAAGATAAGCATATGCAATACGTTCACTTCTTCCTACTCTACCTTTGATCTGATAAATTTAAAACTGTGCTAAACCAAACTTATCCGCATTCTCAATAATAATTGTATTCGCATTAGGTATATCAATACCTGTCTCAATAATAGTTGTACATACAAGAATATCGTATTTCTTTTGTACAAAGTCAGTCATGACATCTTCTAGATCATTCTTATCCATTTGACCATGTCCTACACCAATGCGGGCATTAGGTAAAAGTGTCTGCAATGTAGAGGCTGTTTCATAGATGTTTTCTGTTCTATTGTGTAAATAGAAAACCTGTCCATTACGTGATAATTCTCTTTCAATAACCTGTTTAATTAACGCCCAGCTCTTTTCTGAGACATATGTCTGTACAGAGAGTCTATTTAATGGTGGTGTTTCTATTTGTGAGAGTCCTCTAATACCCATGATGGACATTTGTAATGTACGAGGAATAGGTGTAGCAGTTAAAGTGAGTACATCAATTGTTTTTCTTAGATTCTTAATCTTCTCTTTCTGTCTTACACCAAAACGCTGTTCTTCATCGATACAAAGTAATCCTAGATCCTTGAACTCAACATCCTTAGATAAAATACGATGTGTACCGACTAATAAATCAATATTACCTTCCTTTAAATCAGCTAATATCTGTTTCTTTTCTTTAGTAGTCGTGAAACGATTGAGTAACGCAATATTCACAGGGGAACTTCTCAAAACGCTTCTGCATTGTACGATAATGTTGTGCTGAAAGAATTGTAGTAGGACATAGGAAAGCACATTGTTTCTTAGATACAACCGCTTTAAAGCAGGCTCTTAAAGCCACTTCTGTTTTACCAAAGCCTACATCACCACATAATAATCTATCCATAGGACGTGGTGTTTCCATGTCCTTCTTGATTTCTTCTACGACCTGCGCCTGGTCTGGAGTGAGTTCATAACCAAATTCACTTTCAAACTCTAATTGAAGATCCCCATCAGGTTCAAAAACGCAAATCCTGGCTGTTTCATTCTTTCTGCATATAAGTTAATGAGATCATCAGCTAAACCATCTACCTTCTGTCTGACTCTTGCTTTTTCTTTAGCCCATTTAGGTGAACCTAAAGCATGAATATGAGGTGGTTTACCATCTCTTAATGAATATTTTCTAATTAACTGGAACTGTTCTACCGGTACATAAAGAATATCATTTCCTTTATAGGCAATATGTAAATAATCCTTATGTACACCACCTACAACTAATGTTTCAATACCCATATATTGTCCAATACCATTTGTATCATGAACAACATAGTCTCCTACTTTTTAATTCATTATAGTCTGAGATTTTAGTGGCATCTCTGTATTTAATATATTTCTTTTTTTGTTTCTTGTACTTTAAAGAGTTCCTGACTTGTGAGTAATACAGTCTTCTCTTCTACAAAGTTCATTCCACAAGGTAAATGTCCTAAGAATAGATTAACCCCATCATAAATCTTATTTGTGGCACTTGTGAGAGTAAATGGAATAGCATGATCAGTAAATAGGTTTATTAATATATCTATCTGACGCTTTTCATCTACACCAATCATGACACGATTATATGTAAGTAAGTCCTTTAATTGACTAATAAAGACTTTTTTCATTAGCCATAGAGATAAATCACAGGCTGAGTCATAAACATGATTTGTTTATCATTTTCTCTAAAGCGTACTAAATCAACATCAGGATGTTTTAAAATATCCTGAGGGTTATTAATAAGTTTAATTCCTCTGATCATCTGTCCTATTTCTTCTAGTTCATGATAATAGAGGTAGTTCTCTTCCATATAAGTCTTATAAGAAGCAAGAATAGAAGCAAGAGATGCAAACAATAATAGTATAATCACTTGCATAATCTATAATTGTGGCAGTTTGAGGGAATAAACTTAAATATTGATAAATACGTGGACTATAGTCATGTGTTTTGAGTGATTCAATATCTAATGCATATGTTTCTTCAAGTTCATCCTTGAATTCATCTTTGATCTTCGTCTTCTCTTTTAAAGCCTTGATAGAAGCTTCTACTTGTGATAAACCATCATCCTCATACATCATATCTGTAGCTGGAAGAATATCGATAGATTCTTTTCTTTCTGTTCTTCTTTGTGAGTCTTTATCATAAAAAAGAGATTTCTTCTATCTCATCATCAAAGAATTCAATACGTACTGGATGTTCATACTGAATTGTATAAACATCTAGCACTTCACCTCTTCTAGAGTAATAGAAAGGTGAATCTACTCTTTGGGCATTCTTATAGCCAATAGACTGTAGTTTCTTCTTTAATTCTAAAAAGGATCAACTGTATCACCCTTCTTTAAACTTATAATACTCTTTTTTAAAGAGTTCTACAGGTGTCACATAACGTGTCATTGAATGCATATGACAAACACAGATCATTGGTTTATCTTGTGTCATCGCATATAATGCATTAATTCTTTCTCCTAATAGTTCATAAGAATACGCCACTGATTCTACACGTAATGATTCATCTGCAGGAAAATAGACAACTTGATTCACAAGTTCAGTTAATGTTTTATAGAGGTTAAATGCCTCATATTGGTTATTTTTAATAATCAGGATTTTTCTTGGATGATGCCAAAAGAACCAGCAATGAGATAAGCCTCATCGCTAGTTGAGTTTGTGACAATAGTTCCTTTGTCTGTATCTAAGGTTCTTAGGGCCTGATTATCTTTTAAAAGATTCAGTATTTTTTTCCATAACAATCACCTAGTTAAATTTATTCATCGCTTTATTAAAACCATCATCTAAATAACATAATACGACTTCTCTTTGCATGTTTAGCACCTTCTGATATAAGCTTTTTCTTCTTCTTTAGAGTAGTGTCCAAGTACCCAGTCTACAACACTATAAAGCTTATTCTTTGAAATACCTACACGAATACGCTTGAAGTTCTGAGTCCCTACATGAGCAATAATACTCTTGATCCCATTATGTCCACCTGCACTGCCTTTTTCTCTTAAACGTAGTTTACCAGTAGGCATATCCATATCATCATAAATAACTAATAGATCTTCAACAGGAATCTTGAAGAACTGCATTACTGCCGCAACAGATTCACCAGAATTATTCATATAAGTCTGAGGTTTTAATAAAATAACATCTTCACCCTTATACTTGAATTTAGTATATAAGCCTTTGAACTTTTCTTTATCAATAGATTGATTCATTTCATCACTTAATACATCTAAACAATAAAATCCTGTATTATGTCTTGTCATATCATATTCTTTACCAGGATTTCCTAATCCAACAATTAATTTCATTACAATCTCCTATCTTGCACATACGACCATGGATACACCAAATACATTGAGTTGTCCATTTTCTATTCTTTCATTTGACATACTATATAATATCTTAAAATCATCTTCAATACCAATAGTAATGACATCATATGAAGGATTAAAGTAAATCTTAAATTCTTTATAATCTCCTCATCCTGAGTGAGATGATATTCTACCATACGATAGTAGATATTGTTGATAAATACATGCTGATGCATATCTTCATAGTCATAATATCTAAAGCACTTGTTGTGTTTTCTTAGATCAATAAAGAACTTTTTGACCTGAACAACATTCATATATTCGTCATGACGTTCCCAGTCTAGTTTATTAACTGCATCACCCGCATTATAAGAATTCTGATTACCATTCTTAGTACCTAAAAATTCCTGTCCGGCATGAATAAAAAACCCCTTGCGCAAAAATTGTCATCGCAAGAGTTAATAAACATCTCTTTTGGCGACAATATTCATCTTCATGTCCATTGGAAATAATAAATTTATCAAATACAGTCGCATTATCATGACATTCTGTATAGTTAATGCTCTGTTCTATAGATAAGAACTTATTGTAGTCACACATCGCAATAATGGCTTCATTTGTCTTATAAGTATCCCCTGATGTATAGCCTTTGACTTCCATCTGATTAGGTCCCTTGACTGTATCTCTGAAATGATCATTAAAGAAACCTACATGAGGTGTTTTATGGTTATTTTCAATTGTTGTCTTTTTCTGAATCGGGTAATGCAGTGCCCATATTCCAACCTTCACCATATAACATAAAAGAAGAATCTAAAGCATGGCCCTGTTCATAAATCATATTCACTGTATCATTATCCACAATACCCATCAAATCCATTCTAAAGCCATCTACACCATAAAGAACCTGCCATCTCTTACACATATCTAAGATATATTTACGGCACATCTTTGCGGTACTATTTAAATCATTACCACACCATGAACCATTAGATAACTCCCCCATTTTCATCTCTTCTAAAGAAATAATAAGGCACTGTCTTCTCTAATGCATTATTATTCACATCATGCATATGATTATAGACTACATCTAGAATAACTCTCATATTATGCTTATGAATACAAGACGTACCATACGCTGACATTCTAATATTCTCTTATAGCCATCATTTGGATCAGTAATATAACTTCCTTCAGGTACATTATATTGTGCTGGATCATAACCCCAGTTATAGAGTAAATCTGATGATCTTCATCAACTGTTGCATAATCATTGATTGGTAAAAAGCTGTACATGTGTGACACCAAGCATATCTAAATAGTCCATACCTGATGAAAAAACCATTCTTAGTCACTGTACCTTCTTCACAGAATCCTAAGAACTTGCCTTTATGTGTAATCTGTCCATATTTATCAATAGAGAAGTCTCTGACACCTACTTCATAAATAACTGCATCTGTCGTATGTTTTAGTTCTGTCAAAGGATAATCTACTCTTCTAACTTTATCCAAATCAATGACTACTGAACTATGCATATTAGTCGTACAAGAATAAGCATATGGATCAGCTGTTTCTATTGATTGTTCATTCATTCCAATAATATAAACATATTCATAACCATCTAGATCTTTCTTAATAGTTGTACTATAGACACCCTTATCTCCTCTTTCTAAAGGATAATAATGAACTTCTTCATCTTTCCAGATTTTTAATACAACTTCCGTAGAAAGAGGTGACCAGACCTTGAATGTCGTTTTTTCTTTTGTATAATGACTGCCTAAATCATCACCATCATAATAAAATGATCATCAAAATCTTTACTCATAGAAAGCTGACTAAAATCTAAAAAACAAGCTAAACCATAATTATCAAACACTTTATATCTTGTACCTACAGAAAAGTCTGTATGCAAAAGATACGACTGGAATCCATTTTCTTTCTCAGTCGCTTCGCCTTTAAGTATCTTAACTTCACTTGTATCTAAATTCTTTAAATAATACTGACTTGAAATTCCGTTATAATAATTTAATGATAAATCAACTTTGATTAAATCAAAGTCAATCGCATAAGCATACATACGAATCGATTCTCTTTGCATGTCTACATCCCACCCTTTTCTCCCCCTTATTCTATCATAAAAACAGGATAAGAAAAGAGAGTATCTAAATTTGAAAAAAGAAAGCCATATATCATTAAAAAAAGACTTAACGTAATCGTTAAGCCTTTTGAGTCTTTATTCTTCTTCAGACATCATTGAATCTAATACTTCCTGTACAAATGCATATTCTTCTTTCTGTTTCAATAGGAAGAATATTATCTGCATCTTCTGGGATCTACCTGTGAAGCATAGATATTCAACTGATCATCTTCATCTGAACTGTTATCTGTATAGATGATATATTCTTTACCTGTTGCGTCATCTGTGAATCCTAAAATGACTTCACAAGTTACTTCTTCACCATCTACGTCTAGTACGAATGTATCTTTCATTAGATTTTCACCCTATTTAAATGCCAGATATCCTTTACATAGTCTTCAATAGTTCTATCACTTGAGAAATGACCACTCTTTGCGATATTAGCTAAGCTTGCATCTTAGACCAGTTAGCACGGTCCTGATATAAGTTATCGATCTTTTCCTGTGCAAGTCTATAGCTTTCAAAGTCCTTTAATAAGAAGTATTCATCATTTCTAGCCATTAATTCATCAAAGATAATCTTGAATTCTTCTCTTGAAGTGTTCCAAGTACCATCTACTAATGAATCAATAACCTTCTTGATGTTTGGATTATTGTTGTATTCATTCCAAGAGCTATAAGAACCACTTGCCTTTAAGTCATTGACTTCATTATCCTTCATACCAAAGATAACTACGTTATCATCACCAACTAATTGCGCAATTTCTACATTTAGACATTCATCTAATGTACCAAGTGTTAAAGCACCATTCATCATGAACTTCATGTTAGAAGTACCACTTGCTTCCTTACCAGCAGTAGAAATCTGTTCAGATACATCTGCAAAGCAGGAATAATCTTTTTCCGCAATAGTAACACCATAGTTTTCAATAAATACAACCTTTAAGTATTTATTAGTTTCTGGGTCACTGTTTACCTTATCAGCTACGCTGTTAATTAATTTAATAATCTTCTTAGCTAAATAGTAAGAAGGAGCAGCTTTTGCACCAAAGATATAAGTATGTGGATAAATTCTGAAGTCGCTATCTTCTTTCATTCTCTGATATAAATAGATAATATGCATGACATTTAATAACTGTCTCTTATATGCATGTAATCTCTTAACCTGAATATCAAAGATAGAATTAACATCTACATCAATACCATTATGTTCCTTAATGTAATCTGCAAGAATCTGTTTTCTCTGCTGTTTTACATTATAGAACTTACTCTGAGTAATTGAATCAGTTACATAAGGAGCTAACTTTTTCTAAATCATCTGGTCTATGCATCCAGCTATCACCGATTGATTCATTAATTAATGAAGTTAACTGTGGGTTACAATATGCAAGCCATCTTCTATGAGTGACACCATTTGTTTTATTGTTGAACTTGTTAGGATATAAAGTATCGAAATCCTTCATTTCTCTTTCTTTTAAGATATCAGAGTGAAGCTGTGCTACACCATTGACACTAAATGAACCAGCAATCGCAAGTCTAGCCATATGTACCTGACCATCTTTAATAATCATAACTCTCTGTAATAGTTCGTTATCATTTTCAGTCTGCTGTTTTACGAAACCAATGAAACGTCTATTGATTTCTTCGATGATCTGATAAACTCTTGGTAATAAGTCTCTCATCATATCAACAGGCCATTTTTCTAATGCTTCAGCAAGGATTGTATGGTGGTTTGTATATGCGCAGGTCTTACATACGAGATTCCATGCATCATCCCATTCCATTCCATAATCATCAATAAATACACGCATTAATTCAGGAATAACTAATACTGGATGTGTATCATTTAACTGAATAACGTTCTTTTCATGGAAGTTAGTTAAATCAGGATATACTCTTAAATGAGCACGAATAATAGAATTTAAACCAGCACATACAAAGAAATACTGCTGTTTTAAACGTAATACTCTACCAGCATGTGTAGAATCATCAGGATATAATGTCTGGCAGATATCATTCACTTCCTGTGCATACTGACGGAAATCTTTATTTGTAGGAATGTTTTCGCTAGGTTCAGCTTTCCATAATCTTAATGTATTAGTCACCTTAGTATCATTACCAACAATTGGCATATCATAAGGTAAAGCACGTACTGCTTCATAATCTACATGCTTCCATCCACCAGTTGCATCATCCCAGATTACTTTACCCCAGAATTTAACTTCTGTTGCATGCTTAGGTTTTCTTACTTCCCACATATTGCCTAAACGTAACCACTGGTCTGGTACTTCTACCTGGTATCCATTTTCAATCTTCTGTTTGAAGAATCCATAGTCATAACGAATAGTATTACAAGCTGGATAAGATAAAGAAGCTAAAGAATCCATAAAGCAGGCAAAGAAGACGACCTAAACCACCATTACCTAAACCAGCATCAGATTCTAATTCTTCTAGGTCATGGATATTAATACCATAATCAGCAAGACCTTCTTTTTGCAGTTTCATAAATACCTAAGTTCATCATATTGTTGACTAATAGACGACCAACTAAGAACTCCATAGAGAAATAGTGAACCTGTTTCTGCCGCTTAGCCTGAACTGCCATCTTTGTCATAGCCCAGTTAACAGATGCATAGTCACGAACCATAGTTTCAAGAACCATGAACTTTTCTGTTAAATGTGCTTCTTTCTACTGTACGACCATATGATTCAATGATTCGCTTAGAAAATTCATACTTAAATTCTTCTTTTGTATTAAACATTTACTACTTTCCTTCCTTTACAACACTTTTCTTTGTCTTCTTTGGAGAAGACGCTTTTTAGCTGGCTTATGATATTCAAATACCACCGCGCTAAATGGCGGTAATTTCACATGAATACTCTGTGCTTCATTGAGACAAGTACCTTTCTTTGATCTTAAAGCACGTGTATTTGTGTAATTAGAACCGTTATAACTATCTTTATCTGTATTCAAGATTTCTTTATAGCTTCCAGCAAACGGTACTGGTACAAAGATAATTATCATGACTATTACCAATAAAGTTAGCTACTATAACTAAACAGTTGCCTTTCTTATCAAATCGAGCATATGAGAATACACTCTGATTATGATCATCTACAACCAGCCATTTAAATCCTTCTGGATCATAATCCATACTATAAAGAGCTGGATGTTCTTCAACCATCTTATTTAAATCCTGCATAAAATGATGGAAAGAATCATGCTGTGGATATTCTAAGATATTCCAAGCCAATGCTTTTCTTTCATCCCATTCCTTGTATTCACCTAATTCATTACCCATGAAATTAAGTTTCTTACCAGGATGAGTCATCATATATGTATATAAAGCTTTTGCCTGTGCGAACTTCTCTCCATCAAGTCCCCACATCTTATTTAAAATAGTTGCTTTACCATGAACCACTTCATCATGTGAGAATGGTAAAATAAATCTTTCTGAATAGAAATACATCATTGAGAAAGTTAATAAATTATGATCATATTGACGATAAACTGGATCTTCTTTGAAATACTTCAATGTATCATTCATCCAGCCCATATCCCACTTGTAATCAAATCCTAAACCACCATCCTTAACTGGTTTAGTAACATATGGGAAATCAGTTGAGTCTTCTGCAATAGTCATTAATGCAGGATATCTTTCATGAATCTGTTCATTCATAGTCTTTAAGAACTCTAAAGCCCCATTATTTGTACCAAAGTCTTTATTACCTTTCCAGTAAATAAGGTTGCTGACAGCATCAAAACGAATACCATCAATATGGAATTCTTCTGCCCAAAAATGAACAGCACTCTTTAAGAATGAACGTACAGTATCTTTTGTCACATCAAAATATACTGAATCCCATTCAGAATAACGGTTATTCACATCTGCATATTCATAAACCCAGCCTCCATCAAACTGATAAAGACCATGTCCATCTTTTACAAAATGAGCAGGTACAAAGTCCATAATGACACCTATACCTTCTTTATGACACGCATTAATGAAATCCTTTAACTGTTTTGGATGTCCATAACGACTTGTCGCACTAAAGTAACCTGTTGCCTGATATCCCCAAGAACCATCAAATGGGAACTCATTTAAAGGCATTACTTCAATATGTGTATAGCCCATCTTCTTTACATAAGGAATGATTTCATCAATCATTTCTTCATATGAATAAAATTCTCCATCAGATGTATCTGTAAATTCCTTTTCATCTTCCAAGAACCAAGATTCGCTTCATAAATATTCATGTTACGATCATAGTTATTAGAACGTGATTTCATCCATCTAGAATCATGCCAGCGATAACCATCTAAATTATATACCTTAGATGCTGTACCTGGTCTAATTTCACTGAAAAAGGCATATGGATCTGCACGATCAACAATAGCTCCAGAAGGTGTTTCAATTCTATATTTATAAAGGTCATACTGCTTTAACCCTTCAATATAGAGAGTCCACACGCCTCCATCATTATATCTCTCCATATAATGTTGTGTTCCGTCCCAGTCATTAAAATTACCTACAACCTGAACACTTCTTGCATGTGGTGCATATACTGTAAAGCGAACGCCCTTTTTATCCGGATGAGCACCGAATACCTTATATGCTTCTAAACACTTTCCTTCAAAAAACAATTTTATCAAGAAATTATCTAACATACCTATATGTCTCCCTTCATAAACTTTATTATACAATAAATATGACCAAACTTCATTCATTTCAGACAACATAGGCAAAAAAATGTAAACGTTTACTTAATTGTAATGTCTTGAATATTATTTAATACGATAGAAACTGTTCCATCAGGGTTTTCTTTCTTTTCAAAAGTAGAGCCATTCACATATTCATCTACTGGCATAGTTATCTGAATATCCTCATCAAGAGTAATCTTAACAACCTCTACAGAACGTCCTAATGCATTTTAAAGAAATTGTATCATCCTCACCAATCCCAAGCATCCTTCAACATTGTTTCTGATTCTTCCTGAGCCTGATAATCTCTTTCCATGACCTTACGAACTACTTCTATTGGTTTAACAAGTTCACCCATCTGTGTTCTTTCTAATATTTCCTGTTTTACAAGTGGAAGTGCTTCTTTATCATTCACATGATAAATATCATCAATCTTATTCACTACTTTCTTCATAGTAGAAATCTTCTGACGATCAGTGAGTTTTTCTTCTCCCTTGATCCATTGACTATTAAGGTAAGTATCCATCTTGCCATCAATGAGATACTTCTTTTCAATAAGAGATATCTTCTTATGATGCGTATCTATAATAATCGCTTCATCAACATTTGTACCAATCTGAGGAAGAACCTGTCTTCTTGTAATACGGACATTTTCCTCTTCTACAAGAGATACAGAATTATATTTATAATTAAGCTTTAAAAGCGGCAATCATATGTACACCATCACGATAACAATCCACATATAAAATATTACTATTAGGCATTTCTTCAATCACTGAACCTAATGCAAAGAACTTTTTCACTAATTTCTTTTGCCTGTTTCTTGAATTCTTCATCATCTTCTAGCATCTTATCTGCACGAAGTAATAATTCATGAAGTGAAGGCACAACAAACTCTTTAATAGCTGGACTGTATAAAGCTTTTTCTACTTTTTTATGATAATATTCCTGAATTGTATCATTTAATTCACAGAAATCTTCACTTAAATATATCTTACGATGCTCAAAATCAAGCATATGCATCATGATTTTATTAATAATAATAGTGTTCATTTAAATTCTCCTTTCACGTGTGTCATTATAGCAAATTTCTTCTATTCCTCAACCTTTTCTTATTTAATTTCTAGTAACAATACCCCTAATTTTGTGGTACTATTTCCTTAGGTGATTATAATGGACAACAAAAATTTCAATTTTCCAGATGACAAGATTTTCCAATATATTACATATGGTATTGTCTTAGCTTTTATTCTTTTTTAATTTAGACTCAGTATGGGACTTCTTCCTTAATGCATTAGGGCTTGCAAGACCATTCTATATTGCGATAGTAATCGCATTTGTGATCAATATTCCAATGAAACTAGTAGAGAAGTTACTTGTGAAAGCAAGAGAACAATTGATGAAGAAAAAAACCTAACTTAAAGCTTCCTCAATTCTTAACAGAGGGAACTCGTGGTATTGCGATGGTTATCACTATTATATGTTTACTATTAATATTAGTGATGTTCTTCTCATTCATTATTCCTAGAATTGGAGAAAGCTTCTCACTCTTATTCTCTAACTTAGATAATTATGCAAGAAGACTTGCTGTCTATATTACTTCTATATGTACAAAATTTAATATTGATTATTCAGTAACAGTAGATGAAGTACAGAAATGGTTTGCCTCTATTGATTTAAGTACAATTCTTGCGACTGCAGGTAATTTCTTAGGTAATCCTCATTTTAAAAACAACAGAATTTGTATCAAATATTGGTGGTTCATTCATTACTGCCATCACTTCATTCTTTATGGCTCTCTATCTTCTTGCAAATAAAGAGAAACATCTTGAACAAGGTAGAAAACTCATTGCATATATATTAGGTCATAAACGTGCAGGCGTCGCTTTTTTTGATATCATGAGTGAAGCCAATCATTACTTTAATAGTTTTGTGACAGGACAGATGTTAGAAGCAATATGTTTTTATGTTAGAGGTTTATATTGCGATGCGTTTATTTAGAATGCCTTTCCCTGAATTAATTGCGATTATGGCTTTCTTATTTAGCTTTGTCCCAATGTTTGGTAATTTCATTACCTTCTTTGCGGGACTCATCTTAGTGGCTGCAAAGACAGAGTAAGAGCATGTTCGCTTTTTGCGATTATTTATCTTTTGCTTACAAGCAGTTTGAAGGTAATTTTGTATATCCTAAGATTGTAGGTAAATCTGTAGGTATAAGTGGTTTATTTGTCTTATTAGGTATTACTATATTTGGTAATCTATGGGGTGTTGTTGGTGTACTTATTGGTGTACCACTTACTGCTTTGATCTATCTTTGTATTCTCTAGAATTATTAATATAGGACTCTATCAGAAACATATAGAAGTCACATACAATAACCTCTATAAACTAGATGAAAATGGAAATAGAATAGATAATAAAGTAAAACCAAAAAAAGGACCTTCTATTTAATCGGGATCCACATATTATGCCAGTTGAAATATTCTTCTTATGGTTTCCACATAAAACAATCTGAGTAAAGATGTCACCATCTAACTCTAGATTGTTTTTTTCATTTATTTCTCCATTTCCCCGCGCCTTCGTTGCGCGGACACAAATATTTAATCAAACTCAAATCCACCAAAACTATAATGTGCCTCTCGATATAATAGTATAATCAAAGAGAGGTGGTATACTACAGAGCACGTGAAGGTGAGTAGGCAATTCTGCTCAAATAGAATATCCTGAATTTTTATAAGTCGCCGCTATCTTTTCAAGCACAAATAAGTTGGACTTAGAGCCAGGACACTTATGATTGTACAATCAACTGAGCGATTAGCTTAGATAGCAGTCAATGCAACTTCTCTTCTTTCAATGAAAGGAGAAATTTTTTTATGAAGATTGTTAGACCAATCTCTTTGTAGCATGGATGTTCACAAGAATATCATTGTGGCTACAATCGGTATTACTAATAAGAAAACTCGTATTACCGAATACATCCAAGAAACGTTTTCAACTTTAAACCCTGATTTACTGAATCTTAAACAGTGGCTCATTAATCACAAATGCTTTGATGCATGCATGGAATCTACTGGTAAATATTGGATTCCAATTTTCAACATCTTGGAAGATGAAATCAATATTTACTTAACTCATCCAAAATATGTCAAAGCAATTAAAGGGAAAAAAACTGACAAGAAAGATTCAAAATGGATCTGTGATTTATTTAAACATGATCTAATCAAATTTTCTTTCATACCGCCCAAAGAAATAAGAGCTTTACGAGAAATATCTCGCTATCGCTATAAATTAGTTGGAATGCGTTCCTCTGAACGTAATCGATATCAAAACTGTATGACAGTTTCCAATATCGGTATTGGTTCTGTATTTTCAGATCCGTTTGGAAAGTCTGCACAAGCAATCATGAAAGAAGTACTTGAGTCAGATATCATTGAAGATGAGAAAATTTTGAAATGTGTCCATGGATTGTGTAAAAATAAAGATAAGATTCTAGATTCCATTAAACACTGCAATATCGAAACTGATCAAAGGTTTAAAATGAATGAGTCAATGACTCATATGGAAGAATTACAAGTCCATATTGATAACTGTGAAATCGAAATGATGAAACGTGCAGCACCAATGTTCAATCAATTCATGCACATCACCCAACTACCAGGTATCAGCACTCTATCTGCAATTCTTATTATTTCAGAAATCGGAGTAGATATGAAACAATTCGAATCAGATAAACAGCTAACATGTTGGGCTGGATTAGCACCTGCAAACAACGAAAGTGCTAATAAGAAAAAAAAATCAGTTCGTATTTCTAAAGCAGGTCAATATTTAAAACCTTTATTAGTTCAGTGTGCTCTTGGAGCAATCAAAGATAAGGAGGGCTATTTTGGAATTAAGTATTCTCGTATCAAAAGAGACGAGGCCACAAGAAAGCCATTATCGCAATTGCAAGAATGATGCTTGTCAGTATATACCATATGATTCTTACCGGAGGGATATTTAATCCTTCAGATTATGAATCATTTAAAAATCCTAAGCCACCTATAAAGCAACAAATTTTAACAGAAGAATCAGCGATTGAATTTCTTAAGAAATCAGGTTTTGATGTTTCTAAATTAACTAAACCATAATATTCAATTATTCTATTTTTTCTAAATTGTTCAAACTTGTTTTTAAGTTTGTCTCTTTTATAAGTTTTGATTGATTTTTGTTTCACACTTCTCCTTTATTTCATCCTACTAATCATTTATGAAACATCTATGAAATATCTAAAAAAAAAGCAAGCGACTAAATATACTTTAGATTTACTCAAGCAAAAAAAGCCGGAATGTGAACTCCGGACATTGCCTTTAGACAGTTTCTGTGTAAATGCTTATGTCATTGTCTTCTATTTTAAAAAGTAAGCCGTCATTTCTAGATAAGAGTCTTAGGGATTCTCAATTTGAATTTTCCAAAATAGTCCTCAATACTATCTGGTTCACCAATCTTGATACCTTTTTCTAATGCCTCTTCAATCCATACTTTCTTTGCATCATTTGCGTATTTCCTATAGAGAAGAGATATCTTACTGATGATGGCAAATCGTTAGGCGCTGTCAACGAGATGATGACAGAAGTGAGTTTAATAATACCGACAACAATATCGTTATGGTATATTAGCTGAATAAGATAACCTATAGCAACACTTTTTCTTAAATTGAACATAATGATTTTATTATTTATGCGAGCAGTTAGTCTATAAGATTGACTGCTTTTCTTATACCCGAAGAAAGGAGTTTTAATGAAAGTATGGATAGAATCTAAAGGTAACAGGATTCGTGCCAGTGATAAATCGCTGGTCTATTATTTCTGTATCGGCTGGCTGTTGCTCCTGTTTGTTGCGGTGTTCCTGCTACTGAATCTGCGACAGCTCCTTGTCACAGACTGGACAGATTTTAACCTGCTCCATGTCGGAATTACTTGGACTGCCTACAATTCCATTACGGTTCTGATAACGACTGGT
>VOFC01005524.1_pt1 | contig 32468 bp, 52 predicted proteins | sample 5384161 | NCBI WGS metagenome assembly VOFC01 (sample SAMN12384722, study PRJNA508395) | human gut metagenome | isolation source: healthy gut B | host: Homo sapiens
GCTGCTGTTGTCCCATTCCTTTGGAATTCTGCCTTCCCGCGTGGTATTTTACGAGAAATCCGACAAGCGTCTTTACGTAGATGAAAATTCAGCCATCAGCTATCGTTTCCCGGAGCGGATCGAGCAGATCTTTGTGGACGGGGACGATCTGTATGTACTGTTTGAATCCGCTGCCTATGCATACAGCGCAGCATCCGTGAATATAGTGGACAGGGTATTAAAGCTTGAGCCTTCCAAGAATGGAAGAATACCAGAAAAGTACCCAGAACTCTGTAAGCCAGTACTAGAGCTTTTTTCAAACACGTTCTAATGTGCATGAATCCGGGATTGTCCACATATATTAAAATTGAGAGGTGATACAAGATAGAAGCAGAGCAGATCCAGAACCTGTTTGCAGGCAATATCCGCAGACTGTTGATAAATGCAGACCTTGATTATGACAAAATATACGAGATCCGCCTGAGTGGGGCGCCCCTGTTTTACACCTATGACGGCGGTGAGGGTTTCTCACCGACAAAGGACGGAAATATGTGGTGACCGGGAAGATTTAAAGGAAACCATGGAGTATATAAGCGGATACTCTTTGTATTCTTATGAGGATGAGGTCCGCCAGGGCTTTCTCACTGTTCAGGGCGGCCACAGGGTAGGCGTTACCGAAAGGTAATCCTGGATGGAAATGAGATCCGGGGAATGAAATATATTTCCTGCATCAATGTGCGCCTTGCCCATGAGGTGGTAGGCTGTGCAGACCCGGTGATGCCTTTACATCCGAAAAAAGAGACTGGGTGGCCCACACCTTGATCGTTTCCCCGCCAGGGGGAGGCAAAACCACTCTGCTTCGTGACATTATCCGCCAGCTCAGCAACGGGAAAGAAAATTCGGAATGACAGTGGGAGTTGTGGACGAGAGAAGTGAGCTTGCAGGGTCCTATCAGGGCGTTCCCCAGAATGACCTTGGCATGCGCACCGATGTGCTGGACGGCTGTCCCAAAGCGGAAGGCATGGAGATGCTGATCCGTTCCATGTCCCCGGCAGTTGTAGCTGTAGATGAGCTGGGACGGGAAGAAGATTTCAAGGCCGTGGAATCGGTGATCCACAGCGGCTGTAAGGTGATTGCAACAGCTCACGGCAATTCCATTGAGGATGTGATCCAGCAGCCCTTATTTGAAAATCTGGTGCGAAGACGGGTGTTTGAGCGCTACATTTTCCCTGGATAGGGGAGATCATGCAGGAACCATACAGGGAATCTATGACAGAAACGGGAGGCGTTGTTGAAAACAACAGGGATCATTCTGATCATTTTTCAGGAACCGGTCTTGGGCTTTGCAAAAGCATGGAGTTGTCTGGAAGACTGAAAATACTGGAGAGGCTGGCTTCAGCTTCTTCTGCTGTTAAAGGGAGAAATCCGCTGCACGGAGCTTCTCTTGAGGATGCCTTTTAGATGTGGCGAAAAAGATGCCGGGAGAGTACAGGCTGTTTCTGGAAGAGACGGCCGGAAGGATCGGGGAGAGATCCGGCATTGCCTTTGAAGTTATTTTCCGGGAATGTGCCTTTAAGTGCCTGCCTATGGAGAAAAAATTTCGCCGGAAGAGCAGGAGTGCTTTCTTTCTCTTGGTGAAAAGCTGGGATATCTGGACAAAGAGATGCAGGTGGCGCAGCTGACCCTTCTGGAAGAGGAATTAAGGGAACGGATCCGGGAACTGAAAAGCGGGATGCCGAAGCGGCAGAAAATGTACCAGAGCATGGGAATTCTGGGCGGATTCTGCGGTTTGCTGTGCTGATGTGGTGATGCCAGAAAGGAGGAGCCCTTGAAGTCAGTATTATTTTTAAAATTGCTGCTGTAGGGATCCTGGTCTCTGTTCTTTCCCAGGTGCTCAAGCACAGCGGCAGGGAGGAACAGGCATTTCTGGTCAGTCTTGCAGGACTTCTGGTGGTGCTTTTCTGGATCGTACCTTACATTTATGAGCTTTTTGACAGTATTAAAAAATTGTTTGAGCTATATAGGTGGAATATGGACATTATAAAAATTTCTTTTATTAGGCGTATGCGGTGTGATGCTCGGCTTTCTTCATGAAAGGAACCAAACCGGAATACGCCTGTTTTATTACTGTGGGGATCAGGCTTGTGATCATGGGACTTGCTGTGGGAAAAATCCGGTATCTGTTTGAATCCCTGGGGAAAATCCAGGAAGCCCTGCCTGTGGATACGGAATATATTTCCACTCTGGTAAAAATGGTAGGAATCACCCTACATCGGGCAGTTTGCTTCCGGAATCTGCAAGGACGCCGGGTACAGCACCACAGCGGCCCAGATCGAACTGTTCTGCAAGCTGTCTGTGATGGTTCTGAAAGTATGCCTGTGCTTATGGCGCTTCTTCGGACCATTCAGGAGTTTATGGTATGAGACCTAGCGGTGGGAGAAGGAAAACGGATTGGCGCAGAATCGTTTTGGGCTTGCTGCTGGCGCTGTTTTGCGGGCAGTTCTGCTCCAGGCAGGTAAGTGCCATGGAAGAGAGAAAGCAAAAGTAATGCCTATGGGCTGCAAACGGAAAAGGATGCAGATGAGACCAATGCTGGAACGGTTTCGGGAACTTCAGATCCGGTTTCCCAGGAACTGGTTTCGGACATGTCCTTTGAGCAGGTTCAGAAGCTGATGGACGAGATGCTTGGGGAAGAGAGTTTTTCCATGGAAACAGCTCTGAAAAATATGATAAGCGGGAAACTGTATTTTCAAAAGAGGCGGTGCAAAGCTTTTTGCGCAGCCTCTTTTTGATCGATGAGCAAGGAACGGGCCAACTTTATGCGCATTCTTCTGCTGGTGCTGGCGGCCGCCTTGTTTTCCAATTTTGCGGCAGTGTTTGAAAATGGGCAGATCGGGGATGTGAGCTTTATATGATCTATCTTCTTTTGTTCACGATCCTGATGAACAGCTACCAAAGTCTTGGGATTTCCATGGGAAAACAGCTGGACTGGCTGACCCAGTTTATGAAGGACTTGCCCTGCCTATTTTGTGGCAGTTTCTGCAGCAAAGCGGGACATTGACAGCAACTGCTTTTTACCAGGGGAGTGCTGCTTCTTGTCTGGCTTGTGGAATGGCTGCTACTCACCCTGATCCTGCCAAAGGAGCCAATTTGTACGCTGCTTCTTTGCCTGGTAAATCATCTGTCAAAGGAGGACATGCTCAGCAAAATGGCAGAGCTTCTGGAAACTTTGATCAGCTGGAGCCTGAAAACCATGCTGGGGGGCTGTGCTTGGGCTTCCAGGCTGTGCGGGGGCTTGTGGCGCCTGCCATGGATGCCCATCAAGCGGACTGCCATCGGCAAAACAGCAGGAGCCATTCCGGCAGTGGGAAATGCGGTGAACGTGGTGACAGAGCTGATTCTCACTGGTGCCCTTCTTGTGAAAAACTGCCTGGGCGCGGTGGCTGTGGTGGCTCTTCTTCTGGCTGGTGCAGGACCGGTGATCCATTACGGCGTACTTTCCCTTAGTCCTTACCTTTGTGATTCTGATGGCGTCTGTTGGTGGGTAAAATGGAGTTATTGCCGATAGGCGGTCTGTTTGGGGAATGCAGCAGAAGCCAGTCAGGAAGGAGGTGTGCTATGAAGGAAGCCATCTATAGCTGGATCAAATGTCTTGCCATCTTTACATTCTTCTGACCATGCTTCTCCACTTAGTCCCAACAGAGAAATACCAGCGCTATGTGCGTTTTTTCATGGGCCTGGTTCTCATGGTCATGCTGGTCACGCCCGTGCTTTCCCTTTTGGAAAAAAGCCGTCAGCTGCCAGACAGTTTTTCGGGACTTTACCAGCAGGAAGAGCAGAAGCGCCTGGAACTGGAAATGGAGAATCTCCAGAAAACCTGCTGGAAACAGGAATGGAGGAGCAGCTTGGAGAAAATATTCTGGAAAGTTTGCAAAAGAATGGCATAGAAGTCCTGTATTGTGTGAAGTACATATAGAAGGGGGAGCTTTTAAAAGCCTCTGTATGGACCAAAGAGGTGCCGGATGAGGATCTTGAGGGGAGGATAAAGGATGAACTTGGGAAAAGAATGGGGAATCCGGGCTGAAAACTGTGAGATCCTTTCTGGGGGAAGATGGGAACCAGACAGTGGGTGATCCTTCTTCTTCTGGGCCTTCTGACAGTGATCGCACTTCCGGTGTCCGAAAAAAAGGAAAAAGTTCGGGGAAAGGCCAAAAGCACCACCTTTTTACAGATACTGCTTCTGACGATGCAGAGGTACAAAGAACTGCACTGGAAGAAAAGCTGGAGGACCTTTTGTCAAAGGTTGAGGGGTGGGGGAAGTGCGCGTAGTACTGATGACAGGGGAGAACGGACAGCCAGAGCTTTTTTACAGCTCGGGAAAGGAAACTGTCACAGGGGTGCTGATCGCAGCCCAGGGAGCCGACAATTCTGTGGTTTCCAGGAATATTGTAGAAGGAGTTATGGCATTATTTCAGCTGGACGCACATAAAATTAAAGTAATGAAAATGAAATGAGGAGAGGTAAAGTGAAAAAAGATTCTAGAAAAAAAACCAGGTAATCAATACTTCGCTGGCGGTTCTGATCGCAGTTGCCGGATATCTGAATTTCGCAGATGTGGATCTGGGGTTTAAGGATAAGGAAACGAGTACAGACAGCAGCAGTATCCTGGATGACGTGGATTATGACCTGACCGATGAAACAGCCCTTCTAGATGAGAACGGGGCAGATGGCTCTCTTTCGGATGTGTCGGATCAGGCAACCAGCACACCTGGGGAAGCTGTACTTACATGGCTGCGTCGGATTTTGCAGCCCAGGCCAAATTGTCCAGGGAGCAGGTGCGTTCCCAGAACAAAGGCGGACCTGCAGGCGATCATCAACAAATGGCGGACCTGACGGAAAAGGAATCTGCTGCAGAGCTTCTTCTGGAGGCAAAGGGCTTCGAGAACGTGATCGTCAACCTCACCGGGGGAAACGGCAGACATCGTAGTGCCGGAAGCAGACCTAAGCGATGCCAAAAGGGCACAGATCGAGGACATTGTAAAGCGCAAAACCGGAATCGCCCCGGAGAACATTGTGATCACGCCGCTGAACGAGAGCATGGAAGACTCTGCAGATGAGACTGCATCCATGTCAACATCTGTAGATATCGATGACGATACCCTTGATGATACCATTCACTGGCAATATCCCGCGAGGTGTTTTTTGTGAGCGGAGGTCACAGAAAACCCGAGAACATGGCGCGAAATCCTGCAATTGCATGATTTCTGTGCATCGCGTAGCGTGTTGCTGAGAACGAAGTGAACAGTAACCCCCTTGACAGTGCGGTATTCCCACCCGGATGCAGGTAAGACCACTCTGACAGAGAAATTCCTGCTGTATGGCGGAGCCATTAATCTGGCCGGAAGCGTAAAAGGAATGGCAACGGCCCGCCATGCAGTATCAGACTGGATGGAAATTGAGAAGGAGAGAGGTATTTCCGTTACTTCTTCCGTACTGCAGTTTCATTACGACGGATATTGCATCAATATCCTGGATACCCCGGGACATCAGGATTTCTCCGAGGATACTTATCGTACCTTGATGGCTGCAGACTCCTGCGGTTATGGTCATTGATGGATCCTAAGGGTGTTGAGGCCCAGACCAGAAAACTGTTCAAGGTCTGTGTAATGAGACATATCCCTATTTTTACTTTTATTAATAAAATGGATCGCGATGCCATGGATACCTTCGATCTTCTGGACGATATCGAGAAAGAGCTTGGTATTGCAACCTGTCCCATTAACTGGCCCATTGGTTCCGGTAAGAAATTCCGCGGTGTTTACGACCGCAACACTAACAAGATCCTGACCTTCTCCGATACCCAGAAGGGTACCAAGGAGGGAACTTTGAGGAGATTTCCCTGGATGATCCTCACGTGCTTGAGGTGATGGACCCGGAGCAGAAGGACCAGCTTCTTGAGGAGATCGAGCTTCTGGACGGAGCGAGCGCGGAGTTTGATCAGGAGATGGTAAGTAAAGGGAGAACTGACTCCTGTATTCTTTGGATCAGCTCTTACCAACTTTGGTGTAGAGACATTCCTGGAGCATTTCCTGAAAATGACCACATCCCCTCTTCCAAGAATGGCAGACTGCGGCCTTGTAGATCCTATGAGCGATGATTTTTCTGCGTTCGTATTCAAGATCCAGGCAAACATGAACAAGGCCCACCGCGACCGAATTGCGTTCATGCGCATCTGTTCGGGCAAGTTTGACGCTTCCCAGGAGGTTTACCATGTGCAAGGAGAGAAGAAGATGAGACTTCTCCAGCCCCAGCAGATGATGGCAGAATCCCGCCATGTGGTAGATGAAGCTTATGCCGGAGATATTATCGGTGTCTTTGACCCGGGTATTTTTTCCATTGGTGATACCATCTGTGCACCGGGAAATAAATTTGCTTTCGAGGGAATCCCGACTTTCGCACCGGAGCATTTTGCAAGGGTAAGACTTCTGGATACCATGAAGAGAAAGCAGTTTGTAAAGGGCATCAACCAGATTGCGCAGGAAGGTGCCATCCAGATTTTCCAGGAGCTTTACGGAAATATGGAAGAGATCATTGTGGGCGTTGTCGGTGTGCTTCAGTTTGATGTTTTAAAATATCGTCTGGAAAATGAGTATAACGTGGAGATCCGCCTGGAGAACCTGCCTTATGAGCATATCAGATGGATCGCAAACAAAGAGGAAGTCAATGTGGACAAGATCGCGGGAACCTCTGATATGAAGAAGGTTACCGACCTGAACAATCCGCTGCTTTTGTTTGTCAATGCATGGAGCGTGGGCATGACAGAGGATCGAAATCCAGACTTAATATTAACAGAATTCAGTAAATAACTCTTTTCATTTTTGCGGCATTTTGCTATAATAGGAATCTTAGATGGTTCGCAGCTGTGGATGTGAAGCAGCTGCGATGGATTAAACCTAGGAGGTTTTGAAATATGGCAGAGAAGAGAACAACATATAAGATACAGGATCTTGAGGGAATCGGCGAGGTTCAGATCGCAGATGAGGTGGTTACTATTATTGCCGGACTTGCAGCTACAGAGGTAGACGGCGTTGCTTCCATGGCAGGCAACATTACCAATGAGTTAGTTGGCAAGCTCGGCATGAAGAATCTTTCCAAGGGCGTGAAGGTGGAAGTTCTGGACGGCGTTGTAACCGTTGATCTGACACTGAACATTGAGTACGGCATGAACATCCTCGAGACCAGCAAGAAGGTCCAGGAGAAAGTCAAGGCAGCCATTGAGAACATGACCGGCCTTGAAGTGGCAGACGTCAATATTCATATTGCAAGCGTAGATATGGAGAACGAAAAAGGAAAGTAAACCTTTCCTTTTTTACTATGACTTTCATAGTAAAAAATAAAAATGTCTGCGTCAGCAGACATTTACCCTGTAATTATCCGGGAGTCATAAATAGGAGGAACCATGAGAAGAAGGGAACAGAGAGAACACATTTTCAAGCTGCTTTTTTTATGAGCGAATTCAATTCACAGAAAGAGATGGAAGAGCAGCTTGCTTTATACTTTTTGCTGATATTGAGAATCTGGAAGAGAAGGATAAAGGAATACATCAGCAAAAAAAAATATATGAACATTATGAACCATACCTATGAGCTGGATGCCAAGTTAAACGGCATCAGCATGGGATGGAAGACCAGAGTATGAACCGCGTAGACCTTACCGTGCTTCGTCTGGCTGTCTATGAGCTGGAATATGAGAAAGAAGAAGTGCCTGTAGGAGTTGCCATCAATGAGGCAGTAGAGCTGGCCAAATGCTTCGGCTCCGAGGAGTCCGGCGCATTCGTAAACGGTATCCTTGGCAAGATCGCCAATCCGGATAAGAAGGTTGCTGCAAAGAAATCTCCTGCCAAATCCCAGGAGAAATCCCTGCAAAACCGAAGTCCGGCTTCAAGGTGAAGGATTCGTCCAAGACCATCGTTGTCGTGAACTCCAATGTGAGATCCAAGGCACCGGAAAATAAGAATGAATAATGTATATTCTGTAGCGCAGGTAAACCGTTATGTAAAAAACATGTTTACCCAGGACTATTTTTTACAGAATATTTATGTAAAAAGGCGAGGTATCCAACTGCAAAATACCATTCACAAGCGGACACATATATTTTTCCCTGAAGGATGAGACCGGTACCTTAAGCTGCATTATGTTCGCTGGTTCCAGCAAAGGGGACTGGCTTTCCGCATGAAGGACGGGGACAAGGTTGTGGCAGGCGGCAGGGTGGATGTGTATGAGCGGGACGGACGTTATCAGTTTTATGCCAGGGGAGATCACCCTGGAAGGGGCAGGTGCCCTTTATGAGCGCTTTCTTGCCCTGAAGCAGGAGCTAGAAGACATGGGCATGTTTGCACAGGAATACAAGCAGCCTATTCCGGAATTTGCCCGCAGGGTGGGAGTGGTTACTTCCCCACAGGTGCAGCCATCCGGGACATTGCCAACGTTTCCACCCGGCGCAATCCATTTGTCCAGACCATTCTTTATCCTGCACTTGTGCAGGGGGGGGGCGGCTGCCAGTATTGTAAAGGGAATCCAGATGCTGGATGAAGCCGGCGTGGATGTGATCATTGTAGGCCGGGGCGGCGGTTCCATTGAGGACTTGTGGGCTTTTAATGAGGAAGAGGTGGCAAGGGCAATCTTTGAATGCCGTACGCCAGTGATCTCCGCAGTGGGTCACGAGACCGATTTTACCATTTCGGATTTTGTGGCGGATCTTCGTGCACCCACTCCGTCAGCAGCGGCTGAACTTGCTTATTTTGACTGCAGAAGCTTTCTGGATGCCATGCAGGGCTACCAGGAGCGAATCGAACGTGCTATATGGAACCGGATCGATGTGAACCGGGCGAAGGTGGAGCGTTACCAGACACGCCTTCAGTACCTGAATCCGGAGAGCAGGTTAAGAGACCAACAGCAGTATGCGGCGGACATGCAGGAGCGGATTTCCTCTGCTATGGAACAGAAGATAAAAGGATAAAAAGACACAGACTGTCTCTGTATCTGGAACGGTTTTACGGACTTTCCCCACTTCGCAAGCTGAATCAGGGCTATTCCTATGTTTCAGATGAGAAGGGAAAGACCGTCACATCTGTTTCCCAGGTAAAAACAAGGGGATAGTCTGCTGGTTTATGTGACAGACGGCACCATCCGTGCCGCTGTTCAGGATACAAGAAAGGAGGAGCGGGACGATGGCTGAGAACAAAAAGAAGAGAAAACTCTGGAGGAGGCATTTTCAGAGCTGGATGTTCTGGCTGACAAGCTGGAAGACCGTGAGACCTCTCTGGAGGATTCCTTCCGGCTTTACAAGCAGGGAATGGGGCTTCTGAAATTTTGCAATGACAAACTTGACACTGTGGAAAAGAAAATGCTTCAGATGAATGAGGATGGTAGCCTTGGTGAATTTTCAAGATGAATTAAAGAAAAGAACAGAAGAGATCGAAGCTGTGTTAAAAGTCCTATCTTCCTAGGGAGGAGGGCTTTGCCAAAACTATGGCACAGGCCATGAATTACAGTGTACTGGCAGGAGGCAAGCGTCTTCGCCCTATGCTGATCCTGGAGACCTGCAGAATGTTTGGCGGTGAGGACAAGCTGGCTTATCCTTTTATGGCGGCTATGGAGATGATCCACACCCATTCCCTGGTCCATGATGACTTGCCTGCTCTTGACAATGACGATTACCGCAGGGGGCGTCTGACCACCCACAAGGTTTACGGGGAAGCAATGGGCGTTTTAAGCGGTGTGGCACTTTTGAACTATGCCTATGAGGTGATGCTGACCGCTTTTTGATCTGGCTGAGGACGAGAAGGCCAGAGCGCGTGTGATCAAGGCGCTGAAGGTAATGTCCCACAAGACCGGACTTTACGGAATGCTGGGCGGCCAGAGCGTGGACGTGGAAAATGACGGCAAGCCTATGAGCCGTGAAATGATCAACTATATTTACGAGAACAAAACTTCTGCCCTGATCGAAGGCTCCATGATGGCAGGCGCCATTCTTGGCGGCGCTTCAGCAGAAGAAGTGGCTGTGGTGGAAAAGGCAGCTTCCGGAATTGGACTTGCATTTCAGATCCAGGACGATATCCTGGATGTGACAAGCACTGCCGAGGAGCTTGGAAAGCCTATCCACAGCGATGAGAAGAACCATAAGACCACTTACGTGACCCTGATGGGAATCGAGAAGGCGTTACAGCAGGTGGCAGAGCTGTGTCAGAGGAAGCGGTGAAGCTTCTGGAAGGACTGAATAAGAAAAATGAATTCCTGTTTACCCTGGTGAAGGAGCTGGTGGGACGCAGGAAGTGAAAGAAGGATACAAATGATTCTGGAGAAAATAAAAAGCCCAACGATATTCACAAGATTCCTCTGGCGGAATTTCCGCAGCTGGCTGATGAAATACGAAGTTTTTTGATTGAATCCGTCAGCAGGACAGGAGGACATCTGGCATCCAATCTTGGAGTGGTAGAACTTACACTGGCACTGCATAATGTACTGGATTTTCCAGATGACAAGCTTATTTGGGATGTAGGCCATCAGGCATACACTCATAAGATCCTCACTGGCCGCAAGGACGAATTTGAGACTCTGCGCAAGGAAGGTGGATTAAGCGGTTTTCCAAAGCGTGGAGAGAGCAGCTGTGATTCCTTTGATGCAGGGCACAGCTCAGATTCCATTTCCGCAGGCCTTGGCTATGTGAGAGCCAGGGATATTCTGGGTGGGAAATACCATGTGGTTTCTGTGATCGGAGACGGAGCTCTTACCGGCGGAATGGCATATGAAGCCCTTAATAACGCAGCGGAGCTGGAGACGAACTTTATCATTATCCTGAATGATAACAATATGTCCATTTCCCCAATGTAGGCGGAATGTCCAACTATCTTAGCGCCATCCGTACCGCAGAGGCGTACACCGGAATGAAAATGAGCGTTAACAAGGCTGTGAAGAAGATTCCACATGTGGGAACTGCCATGGTGGATGCCGTGCGAAGAACCAAAAGCAGCATCAAGCAGTTGTTTATCCCGGGAATGCTTTTTGAGAATATGGGCCTTACCTATTTGGGACCTGTAGACGGGCACAATATGCGCCAGATGATGCGTCTTTTTCAATGAAGCCAAGCGTGTGAAAGGACCGGTTGTGGTTCATGTTCTTACAGAAAAAGGAAGGGGCTATGAGCCGGCCAGACGCAATCCGGATATGTTCCACGGAATCGGGCCTTTTGATGTGAAGACAGGCAGACCTACGGAGCAGAAAAGTCCTGTCCGGGATATACAGATGTGTTTTCTGAGGCGCTTTGCCAGGAGGCAGAGGAAGAGAAGAAACTGGCTGCCATCACAGCAGCCATGCCGGGAGGAACCGGGCTTAAGAAGTTTTCCCCAGAGGTATCCGGACCGTTTCTTTGATGTGGGAATTGCGGAGGAACATGCGGTTTCCTTTGCCGCAGGACTTGCCCTTGGGGGGCGTGGTTCCGGTTGTGGCAATTTATTCCTCCTTTTTTGCAGCGCGCTGTAGATCAGATGCTTCATGATGTGCATGCAGAAGCTCCATGTGATTTTCGCAGTGGACAGAGCGGGACTGGTAGGGGGCTGATGGAGAGACCCATCAGGGGAATTTTGATATTTCCTATCTTGGCATGATGCCGGGAATGACAGTCATGGCGCCAAAGAATGACTGGGAGTTAAGGGAAATGCTGCATTTTGCAGTGAAGGCCGAAGGCCGGTGGCAATCCGCTATCCAAGAGGAAATGCGTACCAGGGAATGAAGGAGCATCAGGCTCCCATCTGCCTTGGCAAAAAGCGAGGTTTTCCAGAAATGGAAGCCAGATCGCGGTTCCTGGCCATTGGAAGCATGGTGGAGGTCTGTCAGAAGGTCTGCGAGAACTCAGAAACGCAGGCAGTGATCCGACCTTTGTGAACGTGCGGTTTGTGAAGCCTATGGACACAGAGCTTTTGGATCAGCTGGCGAAGAACCATGATCTGATCGTAACCGTAGAGGAGAATGTGCAAAACGGCGGATTCGGGGAGCATGTATGCAGCTATATGGAAGAACACCATCCAGACTGCCAGGTGCTGCCAGTGGCAATCCCGGATCGTTTTTGTTGCCCACGGCGGCGTTGACAGCCTGAGAAAGCAGCTTGGGCTTTGTCCGTTTGCCATTACCGAAAGAATTAAGAATTACCGGAAGGAATAAGAGAATGAAAAAAGATTGGATATGATGCTTGTGGAACGCGCTCTTGCACCTTCAGAGAAAAAGCAAAAAAGCATACATTATGGCCGGACAGGTTTATGTGGACGGCCAGAAAGAAGAAAAGCAGGCTCCATGTTTGCAGATACCGTAAAGGTAGAGGTCAGGGGCAATACCCTTCCCTATGTCAGCCGCGGCGGTCTGAAGCTTGAGAAGGCCATGAACGAATTTGATGTGAGCCTGTCCGGCAAGGTCTGTATGGACGTTGGTGCATCCACCGGCGGCTTTACAGACTGCATGCTCCAGAACGGCGGCGTCAAGGTGTATTCTATTGATGTGGGATACGGACAGTTAGACTGGAAGCTTCGCAATGACCCAAGAGTGATCTGCATGGAGAAAACAAACATCCGTTACGTAGTGCCGGAGGACATTCAGGAAAGACCTGCTTTTTCCTCCATCGACGTTTCCTTTATCTCCCTGACCTAAGGTACTGCTCCCTGTGAGAAATCTGCTTACCGAGGACGGCGAGATCGTCTGCCTGATCAAGCCCCAGTTTGAGGCTGGCAGGGAAAAGGTTGGCAAAAAAGGGGTTGTCCGCGACCCAGCCGTTCATGAGGAAGTCATCGAGAAGGTAAGGGATTACGCCATGAGTATTGCCCTTGAGCCATGTCACCTTTCTTTTTCCCCGATCAAGGGACCGGAGGGAAATATTGAATACCTTCTTCATCTGAAGAAAAGACCGGAAGGAACCCAGGTTCCGGACAGCCTGACTGTGAAGGTGGAGGATGTGGTCGCACAGGCTCACGGAGCACTGGACAAACCGGGACAGCGAACAGGTAAAACCAGTTATGAATAACTTTTATATTATAACCAACAGTGAAAAAGATAATAATCTGGAATTTACCAATCATGTGGTAGATTACCTTGGAAAAAAAAGGGCGAACACTGTGAAGTGCAGCTTGCCGGACGGCAGGAGGAAGGTCCGTTCCACTATACAGACCCCAAGGAAAATCCCGGAGGAAACACAGTGTATTATTGTGCTTGGCGGTGACGGAACTCTTCTGCAGGCCGCCAGGGATATTCAGGCAGCCCATGATGAGAAGCGCAGCCAGATTCCTCTTCTGGGTGTGAACCTGGGCCATCTTGGTTTTCTGGCAGAGGTGGACCGGCAGTCCGTTTACCAGGCACTGGATAAACTGATCGGCAGATATTTATGAGGTGGAGGAGCGGATGATGCTGTCTGGTACGGTATACCGGAATGGGGGAAGCCATCGGGGGAAGACATTGCCTTAAATGACATTGTTATCGCCAGGGAAGGCTCTCTTCGTGTGGTAAGGTTCAAGAACTTCGTCAATGATGAAGTATCTGAATTCCTACAACGCAGATGGCATTATTATTTCCACACCTACAGGCTCCACAGGATACAACCTTTCTGTAGGCGGTCCCATTGTTTCCCCAAGTGGGGAGATGACCATTATGACGCCCATTGCACCCCATACACCCTGAACACCAGAAGCATTGTTTTTCCGGCGGAGGATGTGATCACAGTGGAGATGGGCGAGGGACGCCACAATGACTGCGAGAAAGGACTGGCATCTTTTGATGGGGATTCTGAGATTCCCATGATCACAGGAGACAGGATCGTGATCCGCAAGGCTGAGGTGAAGACCAGGATTCTGAAGCTGAATCACCTGAGTTTTGTTGAGGTGCTGCGCCAGAAGATGAGGGACAGCTGATCAGAGTGTGCCCCAAAATCATTCCCCAATCTGCACGCCCCACTTTGCGGTATATGGCAGAACGGATATCATTTTGAGACAATTGCAGATCATCTGAGAATTGGACGGATATCTGCAGGGAGGTTGAGACGTGAAATTAGCAAGACATGAAAAGATTATCGAACTGATTCAGGAATATGACATAGATACACAGGAAGAGCTTGCAGCCAGATTAAATGAAGCCGGTTTTAAGGTGACACAGGCAACGGTTTCACGGGATATCCGTGCCCTGAAAATGACCAAGGTTGCAGGAAAGGACGGGAAATCCCGTTATGCGATCCTGCAGGACACACAGCCAGGACTGGGAGACCAGTACACAAAGGGTGCTTAACGATGCCATTGTCTCCATTGATGTGGGACAGAATCTTGTGGTGATCAAGACCGTTACCGGAATGGCAATGGGAGTTGCCACTGCCCTGGATGCCCTGAAGTGGCCGGAAATCCTGGGCTGCATCGCAGGAGATGACACCATCATGTGCGCCTGCAAAAGCACCGAGCTGGCAGAAGGCGTTATGGAGAAGCTTGGCGGTATTTTTGAACAGAAGATAAAAAGGGACGATTTGGCCAAAAGAGTTTGGAACGTTTCCGCAAAAATAAATCGGGCAGGAATTTCCTGCTCGATTGTTGTCTGAAAAAGCATTATCTGAAACAGCTGCCGCCGATTGTTTTTTGAGGGTTTGGCTTTGGCAGCATAATATGAGCGAATCGTAAGGAGGTCAGCTTTGTTAGTACATTTACACGTAAAAACCTTGCACTCATAGATGAAATTGAAGTGGAATTCGGGCCTGGACTTAATATCCTCACTGGTGAGACCGGTGCTGGTAAGTCCATTCTTCTTGGTTCCATACAGCTTATCCTGGGCGGAAAAACTTCCAGAAGCATGATCAGGGGAAAATGCTCCCTATGCGCTGGTGGAGCTTTTGTTCCAGGTGGAGAATACGAAAGCAAAGGAGGCGCTTGCCGCACTGGATATTTACCCGGAGGATGGACAGGTATTGATGTCCCGGAAGATCATGGACGGCAGGAGCATCAATAAGATAAATGGGGAGACAAGTACGGTAAGCCAGATGAAGGCTGCAGCAGCCTGTCTTCTGGACATTCACGGACAGCATGAGCATCAGTCGCTTCTTTACGAGGAGAAGCAGCTGGAGATTCTGGATGCCTACGGCCGTGAGAGGATTTTCCCGGAAAAAAAAAGGTGAAGGCAGCCTATCAGGAATACCGGAAGTGCCAGGCAGAGTTGAAATCCCTTGATATGGACGAGGAGCAGAAGAACCGGGAGATGGCTTTTCTGGAATTTGAGATTAATGAGATCGAGAAAGCAGCCCTGGTTCCGGGGGAAGATGAGGAACTGGAGAAGCAGTACCGGAAGCTTTCAATGGACGGAGAATTATCGATTCCCTCCAGAGTGCCCACGCCCTTACCGGGTATGACGGTCAGGGAGCAGGAGAAGCTGTGGGAGAGGCTCTTCGTGAGCTTTCCAGAGTGACGGAGTATGATGATCAGCTGGAATCCCTTTCCCAGACTTTAAGCGAGGTGGACGGGCTTCTCAACGACTTTAACAGGAACTGTCCTCTTATATGGATGATATGACTTTTGACGAATCTGTTTTTTATGAGACAGAGCGCCGTCTGGATCTGATCAATGGCCTAAAAGCAAAATACGGACAGCGGATCGAGGAAATCCAGGAATACCAGAAAAAGCAGCAGGAGAAGCTGACGAAGCTTCAGAAATATGAGGAAATTTTTGAGGCAGCCAAGGAAAATTAGTTAAGGCCGAGAAGAAGCTGGAACAGCCTGCGGCCGTCTTTCTGAAGTGCGAAGGGAATACAGCCATCAGTTGGAGAAAAAGGTGATCCAGGGCCTGAAAGATTTGAATTTCCTGGATGTGCAGTTTGCCATCACCTTTGCCAGAAGAAGCAGCTTCACAGACAACGGTTTCGATGAGATTCAGTATGAGATTTCTACCAACCCAGGGGAGACCTTGAAGCCTCTTGGCAAGATCGTATCCGGCGGTGAGCTTTCCAGGATCATGCTGGCGTTGAAGGCAATCCTTGCCGACCGTGACCAGATTGAGACTCTGATCTTCGATGAGATCGACACCGGAATCAGCGGCCGCACCGCCCAGAAGGTATCCGAGAAAATGGCAGTGATTGGCCACCACCATCAGGTGCTCTGCATCACCCACCTGCCCCAGATCGCAGCCATGGCAGATTCCCATTTCGAAATCGAGAAGCAGGTAGAAGGCACCAAGACCACCACCCAGATACATACCCTGGACCAGGAGTCCTCCATCCGCGAACTGGCCCGCCTGTTAGGCGGCGCCCAGATCACCGACGCCGTCCTCGAGAACGCAAAGAGATGAAAAAGCTGGCAGGAGAGTGCAAGGCAGGTCTGTAGAAATACAGAACTCTTTTTCATATTGGAACAGACAGAGATACTTGCAAAATGCAGGTATCTCTATTTTTTACTTATTTTTCAGAAGAATTTTTTGCAGCGGTCGGTTTCTCTTTTTTATGACATAAAAGGTTACATGTGCTTCTTCGTCTGTCAGCGGGATGTTAACCCGGTCTGGGTAGCCATCCTGGACGGCGGCGAGAGCCTGTTCTTCTCCCATTACGATCCCAAGACCGTGGAGTGGTTCATGTCCATCCTGTAAAAAGATAATGGAATAAGGTTCCTATGAAATTAGGCCCGCCAGCCTGGAGTGTGCGAAACAAACTTCGGGCTGGCGGGCTTTTACTGTTTTTTTGAGCATTTATGTGTCCAGCATATTTTCAATAAAAATCCCATATCCGCTTGCCGCATCCTGAACGAAAACGTGTGATGGCGCCCACTACCTTGCCGTTTTGCAGCACCGGGCTGCCGGACATTCCCTGGACGATGCCGCCGGTGGTGTCGATAAGCTCAGGGTCTGTTACCTGGATTACGAAGCTTTTTGTTGGAGTCCTCGTGGTTCATATCGATTCGGGTGATTTTGGCGTCATATTCCTTCACGCCGTCACCTACGTTGCACAGGATAGAGGCAGGACCGACTTGAAGTTCCTGCTTGTATCCGATTTTCATTTTTCTCAAAGCGATTGACTGCTGGGAATCACTGCCGAAATTCCCCGTAAAATTTCCATAAATTCCATTCTCACTATTAGAGTTAATTGTCCCGATCACATTATCATTCCGATACCGTATCAGCCCAGAAAGCTCTCCGGGCTTTCCCTTGGCACCTTTTTTGCACTCCGAGAATCTGCGCGCAGTAAAGCTTTCCGCCCTTAATAGAAAGAAGATTCCCGGTATCCACATCACTGATCCCATGTCCCAGTGCACCGAATTTTCCATTCTCTGTAACAAAAGTCAAAGTTCCGATTCCCTGGGTATCATCCCGTACCCAGATGCCGAGCTTGTATTTGCCCGAAGAATCCTGCACAGGCGTGAGAGACACCGGAACCAGGCTGTTTTCCCTTCGGATACTCACCGTAACCGCGCTGCCGTTCAGATCCTTCAGATCGTCGATCAGGTCCTGCTTGCAGGATATTTTCTGCTGGTTCAGGGCAACAATATAGTCACCAGGCTTCAGAAGATTTTTCGCAGGATCCTGAATCTGTCCGTCGCTGGAAAGAATTTCCCCGGTGTCGATCACCAGCACGCCCGAGGTTTCCATGTAAATTCCCCACGCTGCTCCCGCTGACCAGAATGCTGTCCGCCTCCGTGGGTGTCACTTTGATATCCTTAAAATGTATTTTCCCCAAAAAGCGTGCAGGGCAGCTGATAGCTTCCTTCTCCCGACACCGTAATGGTATCCCCGAAAGAAACAAAAGGGATCCCGGAAAGACTGGAAAAATCCAGTCCCGAATTTCTGTCAATGTGGATTTCATCCGGAATTTTCCGGTCCAGATAACGATAGCCGAGAAATACCACTGCAAGAAGATCCAGGACCAGACAAAACAGGATAAAATGTCTGTATTTTCGTTTCTGGTTCATGTCTGTCACATCCTTTTCTTTTGTTTGTCAGATCAAATGAAGTTAGGGTCAAAAGGTCTTTTGTCCTTAACTTGATATCTGCTTCTTCGATTCTTTTTTAGTATGTGGGAAAATCATAATTTCAGTCTTGTATTTTTATGAACGGATTCCATTTCTTTCAATCATAAAATGCGAAAAATGACAAACAAAGGTTAAAATGAGACACTGTGTGGGGAATGCTGTCACATTATAAAATTTAATTGGGAAAATGCCTTTTTTCTGTCTGGAAAATGAGCAAAAAACCTCGAAACAAATCGAACGAAAATCCAGTAAAATCGGCAGTTTCGGCTTGATTTCCCCATGGCTGTTCCACTATAATAGACGTTGTTACAGCAAAGGAAAATTTTTCTGAAAAATGTGCAAGAGCAAACAGGGCCCAGATGTTTTGTACAAGCAATCATAGGATGCCGGACTGGTAGAAAGTGACTTTTTACCCCGGCATCAATATATCTCCGACAGAAGCCTGTTGGAGGATTTTCGAAATAGGAGGAGAATAGCCTCATGGAAAAATTGAATGTGGCAATCGCAGACGACAATGAGAAAATGGTGGAAGTACTAAGCAGAATCATTGATCAGGACGAGGATCTGAAGCTGGTTGGAAAAGCACATAACGGAGAAGAAATCTGTAATATTATAAAAGAAAAGCAGCCGGACGTGGTTGTTCTGGATATTATCATGCCCAAGCTGGACGGGCTTTCTGTAATGGAACGGTTAAGTCATGACGACAATCTGAAAAAGGTTCCCTCTTTTATCGTAGTTTCTGCTGTGGGACAGGAACGGATCACAGAGGATGCTTTTGATCTTGGGGCGGACTATTTTATGCTGAAGCCCTTTGACAACAAAAATGCTTCTGAACCCGATCAAGCACATCCGCCGGGCTGGAGAACGCCGGATGAAGGAAGTGAACCGCCCCAGAAAAAGAGAAGAGGAAGGTACTTACAATTCAGGAAATCTGGAAACGGATGTGACAGATATCATACATGAAATCGGAGTACCTGCACATATTAAAGGTTATCAGTATCTGCGGGATGCTATTATTTTATCCGTAAATGATATGGAAATGCTGAACTCCATTACCAAAATTCTCTATCCCACCATAGCCAAGCGTCACCAGACCACCCCAAGCCGTGTGGAGCGTGCCATCCGCCACGCCATCGAGGTAGCCTGGAGCCGGGGAAAAATGGACACCATTGACCAGCTGTTTGGCTATACAGTGAGTAATGGGAAAGGAAAACCTACCAATTCCGAGTTTATTGCACTGATTGCTGACAAAATCAGACTGGAATATAAAAATCGTTCTTTCCAATAGGAGGAAAATAGGGTATAATGTAATCTATCAGAAGCTATTTGCTATTACTAAGGAGGGTTTTTTGAATGAAAAGAATTCTTTTTGCAACATCAGAAGCAGTGCCTTTTATTAAAACCGGGGGATTAGCTGACGTTGCTGGCTCACTGCCGAAATGTTTCGATAAACGTTATTTCGATGTACGCGTGATTTTACCGAAATATGCCTGCATGAAACAGGAGTGGAAAGACAAAATGGAATATATCACCCACTTCTATATGGATCTGGGATATAAGAATTGTTATGTTGGAATTCTTCATATGGAATATGACGGAATCCAGTTTTACTTTATTGACAATGAGTACTATTTCAGTGGACCGAAACCTTATGACACTGTTCCGTGGGATCTGGAGAAATTTGCATTCTTTTCCAAAGCTGTCTTTTCCGTCCTTCCGGTAATCGGATTCCGTCCGGACATTATCCATTGTCATGACTGGCAGACAGGACTTGTCCCTGTATATCTTCATGACAGCTTCCAGCAGAATGAATTTTTCTGGAATATCAAGACGATCATGACAATACATAACCTGAAATTCCAGGGCGTATATGATGTGAAGACCATCAAGGAGATTACCGGACTTTCCGATTATTTTTTACACCGGATAAGCTTGAGGCATACAAGGACGGCAATTTCCTCAAAGGCGGTATCGTATTTGCGGATGCGGTTACCACTGTAAGCAATACCTACGCAGATGAGATCAAGACACCGTTCTACGGCGAGGACTGGACGGACTGCTCCGCGCACGTTCCAACAGCCTTAGCGTGGTATTGTAAATGGTATTGACTACACAGATTTTAACCCGGAGACAGACCGCAATCTGACTGCATGCTACAATGCAGCTACCTTCCGCAAGGAGAAGATCAAGAACAAGATCCAGCTTCAGAAAGATCTTGGACTTGAGCAGGATCCGAAAGCTATGATGATCGGTATTGTATCCCGCCTGACAGATCAGAAAGGATTCGATCTGATCGATTGCATCATGGATGAGCTCTGCCAGGATGCAGTACAGATCGTGGCTCTTGGTACCGGTGAGGAACGTTATGAGAATATGTTCCGTCATTTTGACTGGAAATATCACGGCAAGGTATCTGCCAATATCTACTATGATGAGGCAATGTCTCACAGAATTTATGCATCATGTGACGCATTCCTGATGCCGTCCTTATTTGAGCCATGTGGCTTTGAGTCAGCTGATGAGTCTCCGTTATGGAACTCTTCCGATCGTCAGAGAAACCGGTGGACTGAAGGATACAGTTGTCCCGTACAATGAATTCGAGGGAACCGGAACAGGCTTCTCCTTCATCAATTACAATGCACATGAGATGCTTACTACAATCCGCTATGCAGAGCGTATTTTCTATGATAAGAAGCGCGAATGGAATAAAATGGTTGATCGTGCTATGGCAGCTGATTTTTCATGGGGTAATTCCGCACGTCAGTATGAAGAAATGTACAACTGGCTCATCGGAGAGTAAGATCCGTACCGCATGAAATTTCTGGAAACAGATTCGGTACATAATAAGATGAAAAATCGGACATATTACCTTTTTGTAAGGTGTCGGCTCAGGATACAGGAGAATGGATTTTTTCTCCTGTATTTTTGTTTATACGGGTTTTGGACAAGGTCATGAAGGAACTGTACTTATATGGGCAATTTATGGCTTTGGTTTTACCTTGCCTGCCGGGCATTGAGAAAATCATGAACAGGAGGCGGAGTATATGAACGAGATTTCAGAACTGGATCTGCAGAATTTAAGACACCTGATCGGTGGCTTTGACACCACCCACTGTAAAATGGATGAGTATGCCAGACAGGCGACAGACGCTCAGGTAAAGCAGTTTTTCCAGAAGTCTGCCCAGTCCGCGGCAGACTGCAAAAAACCAACTGATGCAGTATTTACAGTAGGAGGTGGCACACATGAATGAGAAAGTAATGGTAGCAGATACCCTTGCGGGAATCAACGGCGAGCTGACCCGCTACGGGGAAATGATCCCGCAGACCGAGAATCCCCAGCTGAAACAGACTCTGAAGCAGATGAGAAACCAGTGTGAGATGTCCCAGGAGGAGATTTACCAGATCGCTCGCGCAAGAGGCTATTACGTGCCTGCGGCGCAGGCTGCAAGGGAAGAAGTAGATCATGTGAGAAGTGTTCTGGAGCGTGGTTGAAAAAGGGAACTGTTGTGATGTGAATCACAGATGACGCATCCGTTTATGAGGAAAGCTCACCAAACGGTTATGTATCCGGGATTACGGAGGAAAAAAAAACTTTGCTTAGTAGAATGACAGGCCGGCAATCAGGCCGCGCAGAATCATTTCAGAAATACAGGAAGTCTGGTACATGATTTGGGGAAAATGTGTACAGATTCCGGCATACATAAAGTTCACACCCGAATTCCGGGAAGCCAAAGGGGAAGAGATTTACAATTGAATCACGTAAGCATTTGGCAGGCAGGTCCGTGTTTTAGCAGTGCATGATTTAGGCACATGGCGAAGTGGGGTCAAGTGCCTGAAGCTGGCAGGCGAAAGGGGGCTACTGTTCAGGTAATATTCCGCGAGGTGTTTTTTGTGAACAAAGTTCACAGAAACCCGAGATTGCAACGCGAAATCATGCAAAGCATGATTTCTGTGCATCGCGAAGCGTGTTACTGGTGCACAGGTGAACAGTAATAGGTTCGTATTTTTGAAAAAGAGATATTTATACAGTCCGTTTAATGGTTACAGCATCTGGGACTGTACTGATTATTAAGAACAGGAGAATTGAGATCATGATAAATGAAGAGAAGAAAAAGCCCTGGAAGCAGCGCTGGGACAGATTGAGAAGCAGTATGGCAAGGGCTCTGTCATGAAGCTGGGAGAATCCAGTGCCAACATGCAGGTAGAGACCGTTCCCACAGGTTCCTTAAGCCTTGACATTGCTCTTGGCGTAGGCGGTGTGCCCAAGGGACGTATTGTAGAGATTTATGGACCAGAGTCCAGTGGTAAGACTACCGTGGCTCTTCATATGGTAGCGGAGGTACAGAAGCGCGGCGGTATCGCGGGCTTCATCGACGCGGAGCACGCCCTTGATCCGGTATACGCGAAGAATATCGGCGTAGATATTGATAATCTGTACATATCCCAGCCTGATAACGGAGAGCAGGCCCTGGAGATCACAGAGACCATGGTGCGTTCCGGTGCTGTTGATATCGTGATCGTGGACTCTGTAGCAGCCCTGGTTCCAAAAGCTGAGATCGATGGTGAGATGGGTGACTCCCACGTAGGTCTTCAGGCCCGTCTCATGTCCCAGGCATTAAGAAAACTGACCGCCATCATCAGCAAGACAAACTGTATCGTGATCTTTATCAATCAGCTCCGTGAGAAGATCGGCGTGATGTTCGGAAATCCGGAGACCACCACCGGCGGACGTGCCCTGAAGTTCTACCTCCGTGCGTCTTGATGTGCGCCGGGTAGAGACCCTGAAGCAGGGCGGTGAGATGGTTGGTAACCACACCAGAATCAAGGTAGTGAAGAATAAAGTAGCTCCGCCATTTAAGCAGGCAGAGATTTGACATTATGTTCGGTACTGGAATCTCTAAGGAAGGCGATATCCTTGACCTTGCCGCTGAGAATTCCATTGTGAACAAGAGCGGTGCATGGTACGCTTACGAGGGCAATAAAGATTGGCCAGGGCCGTGAGAATGCCAAGCTGTTCCTGAAGGAGCACCCGGAGATCTGCGATGAGATCGAGCGCAAGGTGCGCATTCATTATAACCTGCTTCCAGGGTGAGGAAGAGGAACAGCAGGAGACGAAGACTGCTGAAGCAGCATTGACAGCTGATGCTCCTGAGGAAGAAGAGGAATAAATGATGGCGTTTGTATCTGAAGAGCAGAAGAATGCCAGAAGGAAGGCAATGCTTCTCTTAGAACATATGGACCGCACAGAGAAAGGCCTGTCTGACCGGCTGCGTCAGGCAGGCTTTTCAGCAGAAGCTACAGAGGATGCCATGGAATATGTGCGCTCCTACGGCTATCTCAATGACCTGCGGTATGCCGAGAACTACATTTCCTTTTCGGATGGGCACCAAGAGCCGCCAGAAGATCCTCCAGGAGCTCTCTGGTAAAGGAGTTGACCGTGCCACAGCCCTTGCAGCCTGGGAGGCAGCTACCGAAGTGGAACAGCCCGACGAGCTGGCCGTCCTTCGCGCCACTGTCCAGAAGAAATGCCAGCCAGACTCCGCATTGGATGAGAAAGCCATGCGAAGGCTTCAAGGCTTTTTGCTCCGCAGAGGCTTTTCCTACGGAGACATCTCCCACGTACTGGATGAGATGCACATTACTTGTGAGAGAAATTCCTTTTGTCAGAATGAGAGTTTTAAATCTTTTATTTTTATGGGCTCTTGGGAATGTGATGAAACTTGACGAAATTTAAATTCTCTTTTTCTGTAGAAAAGTATTATATTTCTATGGAAAAGGACTGGAAAGCCTTGATTTTACAGCGTTTCCAGACATGAAAGAAACCAAATAAATATAGTTTTATGACATTTTTATGACAAACAGCGGAAATTTTCTTGGATTTCAAGCAAGTTGGTATATTGATTTCAAGATTTGCATATGCTATAATGCCATTAGGCAAAAGAAATGATGAGTCCATGTGGACAAAAAGAGTGAAGCCCTCAGTACCGCGAATACTGGGGGCTTCTTTTGATGATGTAGTGGCAAACTACACCAGCCGTACAGGAGACAAGAAAAGAAATGATGATTTCCATATGGACTACACCTCCTCCCGTTGTCGGGTATCGGGTGGACAACATAGTTAGTATAGCATGGGTTAGAACAAAATGAAATAAAAAAGATAAAAAATAATATAATTGATATTTAAATAATTAATTTTTAGTATTTAGCCATTTTACAAAACATTTCATGAAATTATAAGATAGTGAGTAATTATATTTTTCTGCAATTTTAGGAATCTGTAAAATCATATCATCTGGCGTTCCCCATCCCAATATATATTCATTTCTTGAAAAATGTTTTATTTCGTCTAGTTTGTATTGCACAATCTTTATTAATCTTTGATATTATCCTGTCATTGTATTTGCACTATCCACAGGACTGCGTATTGGAGAAATTTGTGGGCTGCGTTGGGAAGATGTTGACTTAAAGGGAGTGTGATACATGTAAGGCAGCAGTTAATATATAAGAATCTGGGCGAAGGTCAAAAGTATTATATCCATCCACTGAAAACAGAGACAAGCAAACGTGATATTCCACTGACAGAAACGGCGCGAAAAAGCCTGATAAAGCAAAGGGAGCTTGATTTTATTCTTGGCAGACGTTCAAAGGAAAAGTCCCTGGAGGGAAAAGAAATTTTGTTTTTATTAATTCTGTGGGAAAGCAGTTTACGCCGCAGAGTTTGGATCATCCACTTATCAATATAGTGAATACCTATAATAAACGAGAGTGTGTGATAGCAGAAGGAGAATGTAGGGAGCCTATTTTATTGCCGCACATAACAGCTCATATATTGAGACACACAGCCTGTACACGTCTTGCCGAAGCTGGGATTGATCCAAAAGCGTTACAGGTTATTATGGGACATTCTGACATTGCAACGACAATGGATATTTACAATTATTGTTGTTGCCTGGTTTGTTGCCATTGCATATCGTAAGAAATATTGCAGAGGCTAAGATTGGTACAGCAGAAGAGCAGGCTAAGGAGATTATAAATGAAGCTCAGAAGACCGCCGAAGCTAAGAAGCGTGAAGCAATGCTTGAAGCCAAAGAAGATGCTCTCAAGACACGTAATGAACTTGAAAAGAAGTAAAGGACAGACGTGGCGAGTTATCCCGTATGAAAAGAGAATACTTGCCAGGGAAGAGAACATCGACCGTAAGGCAGAGGCTGTTGAAAAGAAAGAAAACAGTCTTGCGCAGAAGGAAAACGCTATTGAGAAGCAGAAGGCAAAGATCGATGAGCTACAGGCAAAGAACTACAGGAACTTGAAAGGATTTCAGGATTAACCTCTGAACAGGCAAAAGAATACTTATTAAAGACTGTTGAAGATGAAGTAAAGCATGAAACAGCAGTTATGGTCAAGGAATTAGAAACCAGAGCAAAAGAGGAAGCTAACAAAAAGGCGAGAGATTATGTTGTCACTGCCATTCAGAAGTGTGCAGTTGATCATGTATCCGAGACAACTATCTCATTAGTACAGTTGCCTAACGATGAAATGAAGGGTAGAATTATCGGTCGTGAGGGAAGGAATATCCGTACTCTTGAGACAATGACAGGTGTAGATCTTATAATTGACGATACACCGGAAGCAGTAATTTTATCAAGCTTTGATCCGGTAAGACGTGAAGTGGCAAGAATTGCCCTTGAAAAGCTTATTGTGGATGGAAGAATTCATCCTGCCAGAATTGAAGAGATGGTAGAAAAAGCGCAGAAGGAAGTTGAAACCATGATGCGTGAAGAGGGTGAAGCAGCTGTATTAGATGTGGTATTCATGGTCTCCATCCAGAATTGGTGAGACTTCTTGGTAAGATGAAATTTAGAACAAGCTATGGTCAGAATGCTTTAAAACATTCTGTAGAAGTAGCACATCTTTGTGGTTTATTGGCCGGCGAAATAGGTGTTGATGTTAAGGTTGCCAAGCGTGCAGGACTTCTCCATGATATTGGTAAGTCCATCGACCATGAGATTGAGGGATCACATGTACAGATAGGTGCAGATCTTTGTAGAAAATACAAGGAGTCAGCTATTGTTGTTAATGCGGTTGAGGCTCATCATGGTGACGTTGAACCTGAATCTCTTATTGCATGTCTTGTTCAGGCTGCAGATACGATTTCTGCTGCAAGACCGGGTGCAAGAAGAGAGACACTTGAGACTTATACAACAAGACTTAAGAAGTTAGAAGACATTGCTAACTCTCATAAGGGTGTTGATAAGACATTTGCCATTCAGGCAGGTAGAGAAATTCGTGTAATGGTAGTTCCTGAGCACGTTAGTGATTCTGATATGGTATTACTGGCAAGAAGACATCCCAGAATACGGAGGTTTCCTATCAGCGTGACCTGACTAAGATGGCAGCGTACCTGCAGAAGAAGGGCATTGCTGCTGTGGAAGAGGTGCGGGAATTTGACCTTATGGGATATATGGATTATATGGAGAAAGAAAATTTCGCGTCCTCCACTATTTCCAGAAGCGTTGCTTCCATGCGTGCGTTTTTCCAGCATATGTTCGCCCTGCGAAGAATCGATGAGAACCCTGCAGACAATCTGAAATCTCCCAAGGTGGAGAAGAAGCTTCCTGAGATTCTCAGCATCCAGGAGGTAGACAATCTCCTGAAGCAGCCAGACCTGACTACGCCAAAAGGCATTCGTGACAAGGCAATGCTGGAGCTTCTTTATGCCACAGGCATGCGCGTCAGCGAACTGATCCATCTGGAAGTGAGCGATGTGAATCTTCAGATGGGCTATGTAGTATGTCAGGAGAATAAAGAGCGCATTATCCCCGTCGGCAATGTGAGCAAGGAAGCCCTTGATCTGTACCTGGACAAGGGACGGGATGTATTTGTGAAGGATGACAACGAGAATGCTTTATTTACCAACTGCTCCGGCAAGGCCATGAGCCGCCAGGGTTTCTGGAAAATGCTTAAGGGCTATGCAGAAGAAGCTGGAATCCACAGAGACATTACACCCCACACCCTGCGGCATTCCTTCGCCGTACATATGCTCCAGAACGGTGCGGACATCAGAAGCGTCCAGGAAATGTAGCCACCCGATATTTCCACCACACAGGTTTACCTCAGCATGAACATTAACAGGATGAGAGATGTGTACATGAAAGCACATCGAGACACTAGAGCATGTTTGAAAAAGGCTTTCTGCAAGATGTACGCCCCACTTTGCGGGAATGATTTTTCAAACACGCTCTAGGATATAGAATAAGAGCGAAAAAGACTGTCCGGGAAAGTATTCTGGGCAGTTTTAAGGAAGTCACGCCCAAAAAATGAAACCCCATAAAAAAAATCTCCTGGATTCCCAAAATCAGAATCCAGGAGATTTTTCTCTAATCAGATAGAACAAACAGAAATCACTCTGCCAGATACACCTTTATCAGCACATCTCAGCGATCGTATAAAGCAGTTTCTCAGACTCATCCCATCCAAGGCATGCATCTGTAATAGATTTGCCATATACATGGTTCGGGCCGATCTTCTGGTTGCCTGGCTCGATGTAGCTCTCGATCATAAGCCCCTTAACCAGACCATGTACATCAGAATCAACCTGACGGCTATGAAGCACTTCCTTAGCAATACGGATCTGCTGCTCATACTTTTTGTTGGAGTTGGAGTGGTTGGTGTCTACGATAGTAGCCATGTTCTTGAGATTCTTAGCAGAATATTTCTCAAAAAAGAAGGCGAAGGTCTTCGTAATGATAGTTCGGGATTGCCTCCCCATGTTTATTTACGGCACCGCGGAGAATTGTATGAGCCAGTTCATTACCTGTTGTTTCTACTTCCCAGCTTCTGTAGATGAAAGTATGGCTTCCCTGAGCTGCCACAACAGAGTTCAGCATAACGCTGTAGTCGCCACTGGTAGGATTCTTCATACCAGCCGGAACGTCCATGCCGCTGACTGTCAGTCTGTGCTGCTGATCTTCAACAGAACGTGCACCTACAGCAACGTAGGAAAGAAGGTCAGAAAGGTAACGGTAATTTTCCGGATAAAGCATCTCATCTGCGCAGGTAAACTCGCTCTCCTCAATAGCGCGGATGTGCATCTTACGGATGGCAACAAGTCCGGCAAGCATATTCGGCTTTTTTCTCCGGGTCTGGCTGATGAACCATACCCTTTATAGCCCTCTCCGGTAGTACGCGGTTTATTCGTATAAACTCGTGGAATGATTAAAACTTTATCCTCGATCTTTTCCTGAACTTTGCGAAGTCTTAAAAGATAATCGCATACGGCATCTTCGTTATCTGCAGAACATGGTCCGATGATAGCGAGGAATTTATCGGATTTTCCGGTGAATACGTCACGAATCTCCTGATCACGTTTCTCTTTCAGTGCCTTGATCTTTGCATCAATGGGATATTGGTTGCGGATCTCGTCGGGTGTCGGAAGCTTTTTTGATGAATTCAAATCCCATGGTATTTTCTCCTTTTATCGGCAAAATTTGCTTTCGTTTCAATATTATAGACTATGAACCGAAAAAATGTCGATAGGCAAATTTCGTGAAAATCAGTCCGATAACTTCATTCTGTTTAGATAAATAAAATGAAGCAGGGTAAGAATTAGCTGGGAAATCAGCATTCCATAAAAATATCCACGGATCCCCATGCTGGGAACGGAAAGGATCACAAAGCCAATGCGGATGCACACTCCCGCAACATTGTGGAAAAGACAGGCATCTGGTCTGCCAAGCCCGTTCATAATGCTTTCCAGGGTGGTGTTGGTATAAAGAAACGGGCAGATAAACGCCAGCGTTTTTATGTACACTCCCGCAGTCTCACTGTGAAACAGAAAAATTCCAAGCGGCTTTCCAAAAGAAAGAAAAACAAAGTGCAGAAAGCCCCGAAGAAAAACAGGTTCCAAGTGTGCGCCAGATCACATAGCGAATCTCTTTTTTCATAGCCAAGTGCCTGAAGTCCTGCCACAGAAGGCATCAGCATTACAGAAGCGGAATTGGTGATAGTAGCGGGAAACAGAATCAAAGGCAGAGCCATTCCCGTGAAAATCCCGTACACAGCCAGCGCATCTGTCTGCGTCATTCCCGCCAGAAGCAGCTGTTGGGGAATGAGAACCATTTCAATGCCGGAAAGCACCGTAAGCAGCAGCCTGTTTGCAGAATGAGGCACCGCAATCTCTCCAATTTCCTTTAAAGAAGAAAGAACAGAGCCAGGATTTCTGGGCTGCCTCCATAATCCCGAAAGAGGATGATAATTTTCCCGGGAAAAATCCACGCCCAGTGCTAAAAAGCAGGCAGCAGTTGCCGCAATCTCGCTAAAAGCGCACCGCCAGCTGCAATCATGGGAGTGATTTCTTTTCCACCAGACAGAAGTACCAGGTAGATCATATAGGTGCTGCCAATCCGGGAAGTCTGCTCCAAAAGCTGGATAAAGGCTGGAAGTCCGGTTTTTTTCTGGCATAATAAAAGCTGTTGACGCATGAATGCAGGGCACTCAGGGGAAAACTAAAAGAGAGAATGCGAAGCAAAGAAGCAGTTCTTGCTTCCTTCAAAAGCTCCCCCCGCAATAAAATCCGCATTCAGGTACACCCCTGCCGACAAAAGAAGGGAAATAGCCCCGGAAAGAAACATTCCAAGAAGCAGTGTATTTCGCGATTCTTTTTCTTTTCAAGGGCAGTAAAGGAGGCGCACAGCCTGGAAATGGCAGCCTGGATTCCCATTCCCGCTGCAGCCAGGATGATCCCGTGAACGGAAGGGTAAGCTGGTAAATTCCAACTCCCTGTGCACCAATAGTATGAGAAAGGAATATTCTATAGAAGAAACCCATGATCCGGCTGGCAAGGCCAGTAAAGGTAAGGATCAGGGTTCCCCTGAAAAAAAAGCTTATCAGACATGATGATCAGACCACTATCTTTTTAGATAATCTATGCCCAAATGTGCCTTGACAGAACTGTTATTATCTGGTAAAGTGGACTAGAAATCCAAGCGAATTACTAGGAAATAAAAAAAGTACCTAAGGAGATAGATGAAAAAAGCCCTTTTCCGGGGTTCTTTCATATCGAATTGATACCAATAAACCAGGAGGAAGAAAAATGGGAAAAATGATTTATCTGGATAATGCGGCTACCACCAAGACCGCTCCGGAAGTTGTAGAAGCAATGCTTCCTTATTTTACTGAAATGTATGGAAATCCATCCAGCATTTATGATTTCGCATCCAAGAGCAAAGGAAGGCGTTACCAAGGCAAGAGGCCAGATCGCAGACGCACTTGGAGCTAAAGAGAAGAAATTTATTTCACAGCTGGCGGTTGGAATCTTTTCCACACAGATGCAGTACAGGCTTTGGACAGGTTCCATCAATGGGATCCATGCCTTTCGTAAGCAACACAGATCTTGCATTTTTTTTGGCTAATAGTTTATTGGTAACTCCTGCATAGGAATTCTGTTTCCCGAATCAAGGTTGGAATACCTCATGCTGCCACGGCGGCTTTTAGTAGTGGGTCCGCTGGCGCCCGTCACGCCTACACCGACTGCGGCAAGATCCGGCTAAACTCTTTGATGATTCGTCTGGCCGCTATCTGGCTTTTCGCATGAGTTTAATGAGTACACTGGATATGGAGCAGGTGTTTCCGGTCGAAACCAGCTAGAGGTAATCCGATGATCTGATAACCGCGTACCGGCCGCGCTGCATCTCGTACGGCCTTCTGCGCCCACGAAAAGGATGTCTGCTTCTGGATGCTGTTTCATTTAATGGCGTTAGCTATGGAGACTGCCACGGCGAATACCATGACCTCCGGTTCCGCCCACTGATGACATGTGCATATCACTAAATAAAACTATTTCTGCAAAGTTGTGGGAATAAACTTGAAAAATAGGAATGAGAGTTCATTTAAATTCTCAAGCTCATTGTCATTCTTTATTTCTCGTTCACTTTACAGATTTTTCTCTTCTCAGAAACGTCTGGCTGTCTGACTCTTTTTGATTCTGGAGTTACGCTTGTTGAACTTCTTCTTGCTTTGGGCGGCCTCCTCTTCTTCTTTTGTTTCTTGAGCTCCATAGACATGACGCTGATGCTTAAAAATCATTGCCGATAGCCCACATGTGACCAAAGTGGAGGATCCTCCTTTGCTGATCAGAGAAGAGGCTGTCCGGTTACCGGCATCGGACCTACCGCTACCATCATATTGATGGACAGGGCGTGAAGGGCACATACCGACAGCCCGTTTTGACGGGTGCAAGCATTGGTCATGGGCTTTGTCGGGTGTGCTCCTTGCGTTACCTATTCGCATCAGCAGAACGGTATGGGTGAGCAGGACCTGGCAAAGCTCCCTCCAACCGCAAGTCCGGGAGTTCTTCTAACAGCTGTGCGTAGATGAAAGTCGGAAGGCCTGTGACGAGGGTCAGCTGCACTGTCGTGTTTCCTCGGTCCTTTCCCAAGAATGTTGACCAGGCGATGGCAATAAGTAGCGAGCAGCTGAGCATCTCCAAGGTCAATATCAAACTTGGTAGCAGGGATTTCAGCAGGATCAAAATGGTTGACGAGTCGGCTTTGCCGGGTAACCATTCGGTGAAGTTTGATGTCCTATGCAGAAGCCAACATATTTGGATTGTGCTTGAAAGCCAAAAGAATCGCAGCCTGCCACATCGGTCCGGCATTGCCATCTGTTTCGAAATGGGAACCGGGCCATGAACATCATCAGATAAACGCTTCCGCCAGCAAAGTACTGCTGTTGAAAGGTTCCGGTGACGATAAGCCAGACACGTTGCGCCTGTGACTCCCTAAAAATCAGCTTCAGGCTCGTCTGTTACCGTTTTCCTCCTGGGTTTTGGGATCATATAAAGCAACCGGAAATGATTGTTTAAATCTTCTTGAGTCGATGTCGATAAAACAATGATCAACTCTTCGCTTGAAGCAGGCGCAACAATGAATCTTGAACCAGCAGCAAAGGGATATTGGAATAATCAACACCAGAATTACTGTGCGAGCAGAATCAACGCTGGGTCTGGCCGGTCACCATCGCGCCGCCAGGTCAGTGGCAATAACAATGGATATCAGCAGAGAAAAGAATACATGAATAAATTCTTTATGGGTCCATCGGTTTTATTCGGGGTTCTCTGCCATGACACCCAAACTGGTCATCAACTTTCATGGACCGTTCTTCTTATGCATCGGTGCATCGACTTCATCTTTCAATGCTTTGTGCGTCAATGATGATCCAGAACCGTCAAGAGGAATCAGATGAGTTCTCATGCAGAGATTAGACCGGAACATTTTTCCAAAGAACCAGATCAACTATTTCATTATAGTGCGTTACTTACATTCGCTTTCCTCTGAATACTGAGCCGTTTAGATATTCCTTCTTTGCAAGTTGACTTGTTTGTTGCTTTTGAGTCGTTGATGTATTCTCCTCATTGCGGCAAACTTTTCCCAGGCGGTGCTCCACTCATGAAGTCGTTCAACTGGATTCTT
>VOFC01005115.1_pt1 | contig 32446 bp, 62 predicted proteins | sample 5384161 | NCBI WGS metagenome assembly VOFC01 (sample SAMN12384722, study PRJNA508395) | human gut metagenome | isolation source: healthy gut B | host: Homo sapiens
ATCGGTATTGCTTCGTTCAGTTACGTATTTGCTTTGACAAGCTCCATACCAATGTGGATCATGCGGAACGAAAGGACCGCAAGGTGAAAGTCTATCAGAGTGTGCGTTTATATAAGAAGCTAAAAAGGAATGCGGAAAAGAAACAGTGCTGTATGCAGTAGACAGCGCGGACCGCGGCGGTTCCGAGGTTCTGGCACCGGAGGCTGCTGGATGCAGGCAGACTGTTTCATGAAAGAAATCATTCAACGGCACCAAAAACCAGGAAATCATTATAACCATTTTGGGTCCACTCCATGTACGGCGATCTGATGTGCCCTTTAGGATCGTGCTGACAATGGAAAGTCCGATGCCGGTCCCGAGCCTGCGCCCGTTCTGGTCCCGCTGGCGGCTGCGCTGGTAAGCGCTCCCAGATGATAGCACGGTCCTCTTCCGGAATCGGCTCGCCGGGATTGATGACCTCGACAAGGCAGCAGGAACGGAAAAGGCTGCTTCTGCCGATGTGCTGTCGGTGAAGGAAGCTGTATTGCCAGTCGGAATCGGTGCGTCGTCAATCTCCTGAAAACGCGCAGACGGATTCGGAGTCAGACAGATCCGGATTTCCTGATTTTCCGGTGTGTGGTTGATGGCATTGTTCAGCAGGTTGCGCATGACCTGGCTCATTTTCAGGGCATCGACCTCAAAGAAAACGGCCGGGAGGATTGCGCATCATCAGCCGAACAGATGACCTTTGGTCAGAGGTCTTCTCTGTCACCAGCAGTGTCAGCGTGATGCCATGCTCGGCAGCTGCCTGTCTGCAGCGGGTCAGCTCAGCTGTTACGATATCCCGTAAATCGCACCATTCCTTCTTAAGCTGCTGTAGCCGGCGGAAAACTGGGAATAGTCGAGAATGTCGTTTACCATCTCGCTCATGCGGTTGGACTCGCTGATGATGAGATTCAGATTTTCATTGCGCAGCTCGTCATCTTTCCAGGTGATGTCCCGCACCATCTCCGCATAGCCGGTGATGAGGGCTAACGGGGAGCGTAGCTCATGGGAGACGTTGGCAATGACCTCCGGCGCAGGACATCCAGCCGCTGTAAAGGGCCAGCCGCAGCTTCCCGACGGATTGGGACAGCTGTCCCGAGCTCGTCCTGGCGTTCCAGATCCGGGCCGATAGAAAAAGTCGTTTTCGGTCAGTTTGTCCACTGCACTTTGATCTGAAAGATGGGACGGAAAACTGTCTGGACAGGACTGCGGCCAGTACCGATGCGATGCCGGTCGAAGAATGCTCAGAATGATGAGCTGGGAACGGTTCAGGTTTAAAACGGTCCGGGCCATCAGGGCGTTGCGCAGGATCAGGTAGTTATGCTCTCCGTTGCAGGTGACCGGGAAACCAAGCTCGTAGCCGATGATCTTCCGTGCATCCGCTCAATGTGCCGGTAAGGGGCGGCCGGCCAGCAGCTCCCTGAAATCAGGCTTCTGGCGGGTCATCTCCGGATCGTTGAGTTTACGCTCCCCATTCCTGTGGCTGCACCAGGTGGCCGGAGGAGTACATTTTGATGAGGGTGCCGTCCTCAGAGACCAGGAGCAGCTCTCCGCCGATGTGGCTGATAAAGGATAAGAGCTTTTCATCCTCTCCGATATCGCGGGTGCGCAAATCCTCCATGACCGGGGAAAGCCGGTCCAGGCTTCATTAACGGCGGCATTCGCGTAATTCTGTTCAAACAGAAAATCTGTACCACCCATAAAGCCGATCCCGAACATGACCGGGATCATCATAAAGGGCCCAGAGCCGGAAAACCATCCGGTTTTTCAGGGCAGAAAGTCTAATTTTCATCTGTTTTTTTTCAAATTTATACCCCACTCCCCATACAGTCTGGATCAGCTTCGGTAAGGGCCGATGTGTTCCCGCAGGGACTTGATGTGTGTGTCCACGGTGCGGGCATCACCGCAGTACCGGTATCCCCACACAGTTTCCAGCAGCTTGTCGCGGCTCAGGACGATGTGCTCTGTTCTGCGCCAGCTTGTACAGCAGGTCAAATTCCTTGGGCGGCAGAGAGATCTTCTTTTCAAGGTTCAATGTGACGATCCGGGAATCCGGGAAAATGGAAAGTCCGCCAAAGGCCAGTTCTTTTGTGACAGGTGCTGATGTATGGGACCTGGGTGCGGCAGCACGGCTCCGATGCGGGCCATCAGCTCTTTGGGACTGAATGGCTTTGCAACATAGTCATCGACACCGAGCCGGAATCCGTTTAACTTATCATATTCTTCATTTCGTGCAGTCAGCATGATGACTGGTACCTGGCTGAAGCCCGCGGATGGCTTCGAGGGTTTTCAAAGCCGTCCGGTCCCGGCATCATGACATCCAAAAAGCACCAGGTCAAAGGTACTTTGCTTTAAAGCAGTGACCGCGGCAGCTCCGTCTCCGGCCTCCGTGCATTCGAAGCCTTCCAGTTCTGCATAGGGTACGCACCAGGCGGCGCAGGTGCGGATCATCATCGGTGATAAGAATGTGCGGCATGAATCTTTCTCCTTCTACGTTCTTCTGGGATTATAACATCTTTTCCCGGCTTCTGAAACTTTCCTCACAGAATTATGCGGATTTTCTCACACTTTTCTCACATTTTTTATTTAAGCTTTGTAGCATGTCAGAATATGTGCGGAAAGGAGTGCCTTATGAACCAGAAATCTTCAGCAAGACCGCCGGATCACGGAATATTAAAAAAGGAACTGTTTGGGTATACGGGCATCTGTCTGGTCCTGCTTTTTGCTATTGGGGACCGGAGAAAGACTGTTTGATACCTTTCCGGTGCAGGGCATGCTCAGCGCGTTGTGTTATCTGTTCGTGGGAGGCCTTGGCATGTCAGCCGGGATTTTTCGGTTCCGGCCTGAGACAGAGCGGTCCGAGTTTTTTAAGACCTTTACGCTGCTGTATCATCCCGGAGTCTGGATTCTGGCGGCAGCCTCCTTTCTGGAGAAAACAGGAATCGCTGTGGTGCGCATCACAGAAAGCCTGCATCTGGTTTATATTGCCGGATGGACCTTTCTGGTGGCAGGCATGATCGTGCTGGTGGTGATCCTGCGGGGCAGCCGCATGTAACGTAACAGGAACTATAGAAGGTGAAGGAGTGTAAGATGGATAAGAAGAAAAAATCATGGCAGGGGAGCAGGCGCGGCAGTGATCATTCTTGCAGGCGCAGCATTTTTCCCTTACAGGGAAGGGCACAAAGGCGGTCAGGGGAAGTCCCGGAGGCATGGGAGGTCCCGGTGGAATGATGCAGGAATCCACGGTAACGGTGGTAAATGCGGCAAATCCGACCACGGGAGATGTTTCCGTAACCTCCAGCCTGACCGGTACGGTTGAGGCAGCCGATGTGGTGTATGTGTACGCCAAGGCCGGCGGCGATGTGACTGCCGTGAATGTCAAGGCCGGTGACATGGTCAGCCAGGGACAGGTGCTGATGGAGATCAACACCGAGCAGGTAGAATCCGCAAAGGAACAACATGGATTCCGCCCAGGTCAATCTGTCCCAGGCCCAGAGCAACTTGAGCAGAATGCAGATCCTTTATGACAGCGGTGATCTGTCTGACCAGGAGTACGAGCAGTATCAGAATAGTCTGAAATCCGCGCAGCTCCAGTATGAATCTGCCAAGCTTCAGTACGATAAGCAGGTGGAGTACAGCACCATCACCGCACCGATCGCAGGCCGCGTGGAGAGTGTGGACGTGGATGTGTATGACCGCGTCAGCCAGTCTGCACAGCTCTGTGTCATTGCAGGGCGAGGGTCAGAACAGTATCACCTTTTATGCGACCCAGCGTATGGTACAGAATTTAAAGACCGGAGATGAGCTGGAAATTTCCAAAAACGGAAATACTTATACCGGAAACATCACCGAGATTAGCAACATGGTCGATGAGAGCAATGGCCTGTTCAAGGTAAAGGGGATATGGAGAGCAGTGATGAGATCGCAATCGGAAGTACCGTGAAGATCACGCTGGTGACCGGGCGTGCCGAGAACGTGATGCTGGTTCCGGTAGATGCCATCTATTACAGCGGCGGCAAGGGCTATGTCTACTTATATGAAGATGGCAAGGCAAAAATGACTTCCGTGGAGGTTGGTCCTTTATGATTCCGAGAACGCAGATCCTTTCCGGTGTGAATGCCGATGATATGGTAGTCAGCACTTGGAGCTCAATCTGTACGAGGGTGCAGATATCCGCCTGAAATCCGATGCTGAGGCAGCCGATGCAGCAGGTGACGGTCAGGGGTGCAGGCGGTCAGACCCCGGCAGGTGATGCACAGGGTGCAGGCGGTCAGACCCCGGCAGATGACGCACAGGACGCAGACAGCAAGGCACCGCAGGGCGGTACCGGCAGCTGGGCGGCGCACAGAACGGAAACGCAGCACCGAAAGCACAGTAAGGGAGGCAGACGTAAATGGAATTACCAGATTTGTACTGAAGCGTCCGGTCACTGTGCTGATGGCGCTCTTATGCCTGATCGTGTTTGGTATTTCTTCGGTGTTTAACGCAACACTGGAGCAGATGCCGGATATGGATCAGCCGATGATGATCATTATGGCAAACTATTCCGGCGCCAGCCCGGAGGACATGGATGAGCTGGTAACGCAGCTCATTGAGGATCAGGTCAGCACACTGGAGGGAGTGAAGAGTATGAGCTCTACCACCAGTGAGGGCCGTTCCATGATCATGCTGGGTATGATTACGACACCGATATGGATGAGGCCTACAGCGACTTAACCAAGAAGCTTAAACAGCATCCGTGATCTGCCGGATGATGTAAGAGCCGACGGTTATGGAGATGAACAACAACGCCCAGGCCAGCATGATGCTTACCATTGCGAATCCGTCCCAGGAAAATCTCTATGACTATGTAGATCAGAAGATTGTGCCGGAACTGGAAAAGCTCAGCACCGTGGCAGAGGTATCCACGATGGGCGGTTCCTCTGAGTATATCAAAAATTGAACTGATGTCCGATATGATGGATCAGTACAATGTGAGCATCAGCGATATCAAGTCCGCCATGTCGGCGGCCAACCTGTCCTATCCGTCCGGAAGCGCAGAGTCCGGCAATCTGGACTTATCTGTTTCTACGTTAACGCAGCATGACACGCTGGATGAGCTGCTGGAAATGCCGATCACGGTATCCGGAAACAAGATCATTTACCTGGAAGATATCGCAGTGGTTTCCTACGCAGAGGGAGCAGAAGGGCGGTGTCTCCCGTTACAATGGTGAGGAGACCATCTCCATTTCCTGACCAAGCAGCAGAGCAGCACCGCCATGGATTTGTCAAGCAGGTGCAGACAGGTCATAAAAGCCTGCAGAATGATGATGATGACCTGACCATCACCGTAGCAAGAGATGAGGCAGACTCCATCCAGGACTCCTTAAAGGATGTAGCAGAGACCATGGCGATGGCGGTCGTTATTTCCATGATCATCATTTTCCTGTTTTTCGGAGATTTTTAAGGCATCCCTGATCGTCGGAAGCTCGATCCCGACCTCCATCCTGATGTCCCTGATCGTTATGACGCGGGCGGGATTTACGCTGAACATCATTACCATGAGCGGTCTGGTCCTCGGTGTCGGCATGATGGTAGATAACTCTATTGTTGTGCTGGAGAGCTGCTTTAGGGCCATGGATGCAGCAGGATAAGGGGCACTGGGGTACGCGAAGGCAGCCCTGGAGGGAACCAACATCGTGGTGGCTTCCATCTTTTGGCTCCACGAGTAACCACCTGTGTTGTATTTATCCCGCTGGTATTCTTAAACGGTATGAGCGGGCCAGATGTTCGGGGACCCATGGGCTGCACCATCGTATTCTGTATGTGTGCCTCCCTGCTTTCCGCGATTGCCATTGTGCCGCTGTGCTATATGATGTACAAGCCGAAGGAGCGTTCCTCTGCGCCGGCGACCCGTCCTCTGACAACCTTCCTGCAGGACGCTTACCGGAAGATCATGCCGGTCCTTTTAAAACATAAAGCCATCGTCATGCTGGCCTCTGTCGGCATTATCGTGGCCACTGTATTCTGGCAAGCGGCATGCAGACAGAGCTGATGACGGCCGATGATACCGGTACCGTCAGCGTCAGCATTGAGACTCGGCCCGGCCTGATCACGGAGCAGGCAGACGCGATCCTGGCAGAGGCAGAATCCATCGTGGCAGCCATGAGGATGTGGAATCCTATATGCTGCGCTACAACAATGATGAAGGAACCATTACTGCTTACTTAAAGGATGACCGGAAGATGTCTACCGATGAGGTGGTAAGCCAGTGGGAAAATGAGATGGCGGATCTGGAAAACTGCACCATTACGGTAGAGGCCTCCACCTCCATGAGCATGATGGGACGGAGTCGCGGCTACGAGGCCATCTTAAAAGGGAACTCAGTACGATGAACTGCAGGATGTCAGCAACGAGATTGTAAATGAGCTGATCGCCCGGGAAGATGTAGAAAAATGTGCATTCCAGCATTGAGAATACCGCGCCGAGTTGTGGCTGTCAAGGTGGATCCGGTTTCTGCTTCCGCCGAAGGACTGACCGCAGCCCAGATCGGAACCATGGTAAAACAGATGTTAGACGGTGAGGAGGTTACCACATTAAAGGTGGACGGCCAGGAAATCAGCGTCAAGGCCGAGTATCCGGAGGATCAGTATAAGACCGTGCCGCAGCTGGGCGCATCATCTTAAAGAAGCCGTCCGGCGGTTATGTGGCGCTGTCGATGTGGCAGAAATTTATTATAAGGACAGCCCGTCTTCCATCGAGAAGGAGGATAAGTCCTACCAGATCACGATTTCCGCAGATTATGTGGACAGCAGCTCCAGTGCGGCAGTGAAGACCAAAATCGATAATGGGTTATCAGCCCGAACCTGACCAGAACCATTGTCCGTGGCACCAACTCCAGAGACCGTATGATGCAGGAGGAGTTCTCCCGGACTGTACAACGCGATTGCGGTGGCAGTATTCCTGGTATTCGTGGTCATGGCGGCGCAGTTCGAGTCCCGCGAAATTCTCCTTCATGGTCATGACCACGATCCCCTTCAGCCTTGTCGGTTCCTTCGGACTCTTAAAGCTCACCGGAGTCAGCATGTCCATGACTTCCATCCTGGGATTCTGATCCTGGTTGGTACGGTCGTTAACAATGGTATCACTCTATGTGGATACGGTCAACCAGTACCGCATGGAGATGCCGCTTCGGAAAGCTTTGATCGAGGCTGGTGCTACTCGTATGCGTCCGATCATGATGACAAGTTTAACCACCATTCTTTCCATGCTGCCGATGGCGATGGCCTTTGGAAGCAGCGGTTCTACCACGCAGGGCCTTGCGGTGGTAAACATCGGAGGACTGAGTGTCGGTGTGCTGGTAGCGCTGTTTATCCTGCCGGTTTATTACGCTCTGATGAATGGCAGGAAGGAATTGAAGGTTCTGGATATTTAAGGAGGAGATGAAAAATGGTCCGAAACGTGCAAAAATGGCTGGCAGGCGCAGTGCTTGCCGCCGGCGCCATTACGGCAATGCCATTTCAGGCATTTGCCCAGAGAAGCCCGGAATTTGCTTATTCAGCAGAAAAATGGGCGACACTCCGCGATAATAAGCTGGAGTTTGATGAGATTTCAGATCTGGTTCATGAGTACAATCCGACTGTGGTCCAGAACGAGATCAGCTACAAGGATTATCTGACCAAGAACCGGGATGATGTGGCACAGGATTATTACGACAAGGCCAATGAGATTTATTCCAATATCAGCTACCCGGACTCAGATGATGCCAACTACGGAAGTGGTGTGGCAGCGGCACTGCGCAATGAACAGCAGGCCAAAAGTCTGATGGAGCAGGGAGATGAAAACACCGATGACCAGGCTACCATGCGGCTCCAGTACGATCAGGCCGAGGCAAGGCTGGCCAAGCAGGCACAGGGGCTTATGATCACCTACTGGACCCAGTACTATAACCTGGGATGGCCAGAAAGCCCGCATTGAGCAGGCAAAGCTTTCGTACCAGTCTGAGCAGAACCGCCTGGCAGCAGGTATGTCTACCAGTCTAGGGTTTTAAGCGCAAAGGAATCCGTGTCAATGCGGAGGCAGCGCTGGTAACTGCTGAGAGTAATCTGGCTTCCACAAAGGAGAGTCTGTGCCTGATGTTAGGCTGGGGCTACGGCGCGGATGCCGTGGAGATCGCGGAGCTTGCAGAGCCGGACCAGAGTAAGATCGCGGCCATTGATGTGAACGCAGATATCCAGACAGCTCTGGAGAACAGCTACGCCTACCGCCTGACGAAAAAAGCAGCTCACCAATGCCAGAACAGACAGCGTGAAAGGAGAAGCTGACCGAGACGGAAAAGAATCAGAGAGGAGACCGTTTCAACAGTGTGAAATCTGCTTATGATTCCCTGCTTCTGGCTCAGTCAAGCTATGGAGCAGGCCCAGTCGGCTCTGGCGCTGCAGGAGGTTTCCATGAAGTCTGCCGACGCGAAGCTGGCAGCGGGAACCATTACAAAAAATACCTATGAGAGCCAGAAGGTATTATACCACCGCCCAGGTGACAGCCCAGACCCAGAAGTTGTCCCTGTTACAGGCCATGAATGATTATGACTGGGCCGTGAACGGACTGGCATCCGCAGAGTAAGGAAAGGCGCAGTGTGATGAGAAAACAGGCAGACAGGAAAGTGCCGCAGAAGCGTATGTGCCTGCGGAGTTTGCGAAAAAGGCAGAACACGGCATGGGTGCATTTGGTTCAGCCTGTGCCAGGACCGCACTGGTGCTTTCTCTTGCGGCAGGCGCTCTGCGCTGCCGTCCGCTGCGTTTCCGGTGATGGCGGAAACTGCTGCGGATGCTTCTGAAAGCGCTTCTGGCAATGTGGCAGATCGGTCTGATTCATTGGAAACAGCAGTTTGGACTGATGCATCTGTGATATCTGTGGATTACAACAATCTGGAACAGCTGGTACAGAATAACCGGAGCTAAAAAATGCTCTGGACAATTACACCAGCAGCAGGGAAACCTACGAGAACATGCTGGAAGACCCTGGAAGATGAGCGGGACTACATGAAGTTCATGCAGGAAAAATATGAGGGATGACGCAGAGGCGAAGGCAACCTATAAAATGAACGCTTCCATGCTGAACACGTCTATTTCCCAGATCACCAAACAGCTGGAATCCCAGGAATCCCAAAATTCAGACCACAAGTCGCCAGAAGACGATTGACAGCTATGTGCTGACGGCCCAGAGCCTGATGCGCACCTACAATCAGATGAATATCAAGGCTCAGGCCGAGGAGAAAAACTATCAGGCGGCCCAGAGCAGTTATCAGGCAGCCCTGAAAAAGCAGAGCGCGGGCATGGCCACGGCAGCCGATGTGATGGCGGCTTCCGACACCATGCAGAGCGCGAAAAACCGGTATGAATCCTACCGACAGCAGGCATCCAACGCCCGCTTCAATCTGCTCTCAGCCCTGGGGCTGGACACCAGTGCGGATATCGCAATCGGAAGCGTGCCGCTTCCGGATCTTGCCGCCATTGAGGCTGTAGATTTTAATAGCGATATGGAGCAGGCCATCGGCAACAGCTCCAGCGTACAGAATGCCCGGCATCAGAGCGCGGGAACCGCAACGGAAATATCTGTCAAATCCGATCAGGAAAGTCAGGCCGAGGGAACGGTGCGTTCCGGATGCAGAGCCTCTATGAACAGTTAAAGGCTGCAAAGCTTCAGTATGAGGGAGCTGAGGCTGCTTACAAGAGTGCATCCATTACCTATGCTTCCCTGCAGAAAAAAGCAGCAGGCCGGTATGCTGAGCCAGAGCGATTACCTGCAGGGCGTGGCGGATTATTACAGTGCGCTGGATGCAAGGGAGACTGCCGTGGTGAATCTGAATCAGGCGTGGGAGACATATAACTGGACCGTAAAAGGCGTGTCCTAGGATGCGATAGCAAGAAATCGAAGGAAAAAATTGGATATTGTTTTTCAAAAGACATATGATATAATGCCGTTAGGCAAAAGGATAAGATGTTCCATTGCGAACAGCAAAACGAAAACGAAGTCTGCACACTTCTGGGGTTTCCATTTTGGAAGTGTTACCGGCTATTTGTCGCCGCTTAACCATTTGATGATGTAGTGGCAAGCTACACCAGCCGCAACGGTGACAATAAAATAAAAAATTCGAACCTCCTTTACCAGTCTGGAGGCGGTAACAAACTATTATCAATATGACCAGGAAATGATTTTTGTGTTAATTACGACGTGAATTACGCTCAAAAATGGTAAAATCATACAGGTGAAAAATTTATCAAAACGAAAATTCTGTGGTTGACGCAAAAAAAAATGCTGTAGTATAGTTTAGAAGGAATTTATTGATCGTGCAGATATAAAGGGAGGTGAGAACATGGACGTCGCGGACAGTTATAAGCGAATGAGCGGCAATGGAAGAAAAGAAGACCGGCAGCCTGTCTGAATCCGCTGTCCGTTTTCTCACACGTTGGTTTAAGATTTTGATTGGAAAGCTGTCTGATCGTTGGTATGTCGTAAACAGGTATGCTGCACGGATCAGACTGTCTTTGCGTGTGTCTGCCATTGCCCGTTTTCAGATGAAACCGGTGATGGCATTTTTTATTTGCGGAAACACGCTGCTGTTTTTTTCTTTCTTGTTTTTTGAATCTATTGTTAAGAAAGCGTGAAGAATACAGGAGATTTTTCTGGAAAAATACAGCAGGTTTGCGCAGATCAAAAAATGCTCCGGTTCCACGGATGACAGCCGTGAGAACAAAACTGTGAGGGAAGAAAAACACTTTCGCACAGTCAGAGAAAAGGAGCAGGACATGGAAAAGATGAACGAGAACGAGACCAAAGACATGGCAGTTCAGGTTCGTGACTATCAGACTGAGCTGGAGCAGATCATGCGGAGCAATGTATCCCCGCGTGTCTTAAAGGATCGCATTTCCGATTACCATGAGAATGATATCGCATCCTCCTTTGAGGTGCTGACAAGAGATGAGAGGGAGCGGCTGTACCGCATTCTGGATGCGGAGCAGCTTTCCGATATTTTCGAATACCTGGATAACGCAGAGATTTATTTTGAGGAACTGAATGCAAGAAAAAAAGGTTGAGGTCCTTTCCTGTATGGAGGTTGACCAGGCAGCAGCACTGTTGAAGCGTCTGGCCAAGCCGGAGCGCAACATGCTCATTGACCTCATTGATAACGAATCCAAACGCGACATTGCCATGCTGGAGTCCTTTGATGAAGACGAGATCGGAAGCCGCATGAGCATGAACTTTATTGAGATCAAGTCCGGCATCAGCATCCGCGAAGCCATGCGGGGAGCTGATCAATCAGGCAGCGGAGAATGACAACATCTCTACGCTGTATGTGACCGATGACGATCATACCTTCTGCGGTGCCATTGACTTAAAGGATTTGATCATTGCCCGGGAGGGCAGCAAGCTGGACGACATCATCATGGAATCTTATCCATATGTGTATGCCCGTGAGATGATCGAAGACTGTATTGAGCGCATGAAGGACTACTGACCATCGTGAGGACTCTATCCCGGTGCTGGATGAGAAAAACAACAAGATCCTCGGTGTCATCACTATACATTCGAGAACTTGTGTATATAATATTAATTACCATGTGGTGTGGTCTGTGAAATATCGCAGGAAAATTTTATCAGCAGAGATTGAGATTTATCTGAAAGAACTGGTTCAGAAAGATAGCATCCGATAAAGGTTTTACGGTTCATCTTTTTGTAGTTGGTGAAGGTGATCATATCCATTGCTTTGTGTCTGCACCACCGAAACTGTCAGTGACAGATATTGTAAAGTATTTAAAAGGAATTACCGGAAGAAAACTCTTTGAAAAATATCCGGCGATCCGCCAGAAACTTTGGAAAGGTCAGCTTTGGAATCACTCATATTATGTAGAAACAATCGGTTCGGTATCGGAAGAAAATATCCGACGCTATATCGAGCATCAGAGCAAATCTTACTAGAAGGAGGGAAAATATGCTGTTAACACATGAAATAACCATTGTATTAAATAAAAATGATGCAAATATTGTAGGACACATGTGTTATGCGGCTTACAAGCTTTGGAATGTTTGCAATTATGAAAGAACCAACTACAAAAATCTGGGATTGGAGAAATATCCTGACTGGTATGATCAGAAAGTCCAAGCATAAAGATGATCTGTGGTTCAAATCACTCCCGTCACAGACTGCGCAGGAAATCTGCAAGCTTTTGGACAAGTCGTGGAAATCTTTTTACCGGTTAAAAAAGAAAGTGGAGGTATCGAGAATCCGGGAACCCCAAGATATAAGAAAGATAAAATGCCGATTACGTATATGCAAAATGGTATTCAACATGAAAACAGGCTCTTTCAAATGTAAGACTTTCTTTACCGAAAAAAAGCTGAAGGAATATATGGCTCATACCTATGATATTCGTGCTGCATACCTTTATTTGAAAAATCCTGTTTTTTTCAAACATGGATATCATAAAACAGATAAAATATATCCTCCGGCAAATGACGGAACCAGCAGGATCCTTGTTATTTATGAGGTGAAAGATGTTTTGCCAGAAGAGGACAATGGACATTATCTGTCAATTGATCTGGGCTTGCATAATCTTATGACTTGTTATGATAATGTAGGGAAAACTTTTATTATTGGAAGGAATATCTTTCTCTTTCTTATTTTTATAACAAGGAAATCGCGAGAGTCCAGTCACAATGGGGCCGGATCCAGGCTGCAAGGGAAAAGGAGGATCTGAAAACATCTAAGCATCTGCAGAAACTCTATCGAAAGAAAAATGACTGTATCAAAGATTATATTCATAAGATGACACGATATATCACGAACTATTGTGTAAAGAATGATATTCATACGGTTGTGATTGGAGATATAAAGGGGATTCGTAAAGAGAGAAAAACCTGGGGAGAAAAACCAACCAGAAGATTCACGGTTTGCCATATGCCCGTATCTATATGCAGTTAGAGTATAAGTTTAAAATGAAAGGGATTCGCCTGATAAGACAGGAAGAAAGCTATTCCAGTCAATGTCCGCCGCAGTCAGAAGAAGTATCACACATTTATGCAGAGAAAAGAAATCGAAAAAAAGCGCGGCATCTACATTGTAGATACCGTGATCTACAATGCAGATGCAGTAGGAGCTTATAACATTTTGAGAAAATATCATGGCGTATCAGGCAAAGAAATTGATATGCCCGTAACCGGGCTGAGCAGTACAAAAACAATAAAAGTAGCTGTGTAACCCATCTGGGTAGCAGTACGGGTGTCATGGACGCATTTATCGCGGTTCAGGTATTTAAGATCATTATGTTTAAGAAGGATAAGGACTACAGTGGCTATGATGAGCGGCAGGAACTGATCCGCGGGAGGGCATTTCGCTACGGCTTTTTGACATTGGCCTTCTGCTTGCGGCAGTGGTGCTGTGGGAGGAGTGCGTGGGTGCACTGCCGATCGAGTTTTCACTCCTCATGATGGCCTGCCTCATGGTGGGATGTCTGGTGGTCATCCTCTATGATATCTGGCAGGATGCGTACTGGGGTATCCGGCAGGCGTCGGGCTCGAACGCCGCGATCGTGCTCATGGTGGCGGTGATGGTGATGCAGTACCTGGGTTTCGGGGGCATGCCAATGCTGGCGACGTGATCGTCGATGGCATCCTCACCTGGGATGGCGGCATCTATCTGCTGATCTTCGCGTTCTTCGCGCTGATCATCGTGAACCTGCTGCTGAAAGCGTGGGTGGATAAACGGGGAGGTTCGGCGGAATGAAAAACCGGATGATGAAATTCTATATCGATATGCGAGAGAGACGCGGTGGGATGGAAAACGGAAGATGAAATTCGCGAAAACGGTGTCGATCGGTGGGAGGTCTGCTGAAATGAAGAACCTGAAGATGAAATCGGCGCGGGCGGCGCTGGATCTGTCACAGCAGCAGCTGGCGGATCTCGTTGGTGTGTCGCGACAGACCATCAACGCCATCGAAAGGGCGATTATAACCCGACGATCCGACTCTGCATCGCGATCTGCAGGGCGCTGAACCGGAACACTGGACGAACTGTTCTGGGAGGAGCCGTGAAGGTGGCTTCAAAAGTGTTTGAAATAAAGGAAGCAGGATACCTATAAGGAGCTTATTGGCGTCAGTGCCGGCGCCAGGAGAAAATCCGGCCACTGATCATTTTCACGCGGCTGCTTCGCGCTCTATGAAAAATACCGCTGCGACTCCTTCGCGTCGGGTGGCCAGCATGTCCGGTTCGCTGTGGTTTCTGAAGTTCCGGGGAATACGCTTCGGCATGAGCTGATGCGGAACCGGAGATGCTCTACATGTCGCTGGGCGATGCCGAGGCGAAGACGATGAACGGTGCTGAAAACCGTGCAGGAAAATACGGAGGCGATCCTTCAAGGCACTATCAGGAAAGCTCGGCGTGGATGTGCGCTGGAGCTGAACCCGGAAATCACTTCCGGGACGTGGCGATGGACGATGAGCAAAGAGAGATAGGCGATACTGGAAGCGTGAAACAGGGATGAACGAGGCTCGGAATGCCTGGATGATTCGAAAAAATGAAGACGATCTGTAAGCGAACGAGGAGAAACATCCGATGATCCGGATGCAGAGATGATCTATGTGGGTTTCTGGACGGACAAGGGCACGGCGGATCAGGCATGCCTGGAGCTGCTGGGCAGGCTTCGGAACAAAAAAGATTTTCCTGTTTGGCACCGCGGGCTTCGGCGGCAGTGAAGCATACTATCAGAAGATTCTCGCGAATGTCCGCACGGCCATCGACGCAAAGTAACACGGTGGTTGGAGAGTACATGTGCCAGGGCAGGATGCCGCAGGCGGTGGGACCGCTATGTGAAGATGAAGGAGATGCCGGATGCGAAGCCGAATCTGGACGCGCTGATCGAAAACTTCGATCAGGCGCTTTCCCACCCGGATCAGGAGGATCTGGAAAGACTGCGGAGGATGATTACAGGGTGAAGGCCTCGTTCACCTGCCTGAACGGTAACTACCCGTGTATACAGAACGGAACATGACTCATGAGTTGGATATTTGCGTATTAGAGGAATTTATGATATAATATTCCCCATCTTAGCGTTTGCGTTGTGACACCAAACGCACTACACGAAGGGAGATTTGATCCATGAAAAAATCCAGAAATTACCATTACTATGGAAGACGGCGGCGTGATCCGCGCAGAATTATATCCGGAGGTTGCTCCGAACACCGTAAAGAACTTTATCAGCCTGGCAGGAAAGGGCTACTATGACGGCCTTATTTTCCACAGAGTGATCAAAGGCTTCATGATCCAGGGCGGTTGCCCGAACGGCAACGGCATGGGCGGCCCAGGTTACTCCATCAAGGGTGAGTTCAGCCAGAACGGTTTCCAGAATGACTTAAAGCATTCTGCAGGCGTTCTTTCCATGGCTCGTTCCATGATGCCAAACTCTGCCGGCTCCCAGTTCTTTATCATGCATAAGGATTCTCCACACTTAGATGGCGCTTACGCTGCTTTCGGTAAAATCATCGAAGGCATGGATGTGGTAAACAAGATTGCCGAGACCCGCACCGATTACAGCGATAGACCGCTCAAAGAGCAGAAGATCAAGAGCATGACCGTAGATACCTTCGGCGAAGCGTATGACGAGCCGGAAAAGTGCTGATTCAGAGGAAAAGAATATATGGTTCAGAACTATACAGTTTGGGTAGAAAAGAAAGCATATCCGGTTGTGGTTTCTGACGAACGAAAAGCTCTCCTTGCCGCGAAAGCGGCAGGGAGGCTTTTGTTGGTCTGATTCATCTGGAGGAACATGGTGGAGGAAGTCAGAAGGAAGAACGGACGGAGAAAAGCCAGACATCAGAGCTTCTGCGAACAGAAAACCAGCCGGTCGAAAAAGGCAGCAGAGGAAAGACGGCGAATGACATCTGGGATGCAGAGTATCTGGCATCGCCGGACGCCATCTGCCCGGAGTATTTAGAACGCATTGTGCGCCGCCACATCGGTCTGCCCTGGATTATCACAGAAACAGACCGCTTGCTCATCCGGGAATTTACCATGGAAGATATTGCCGGGATGCCAGCGGAGCCGGATGTCTGGTTCACACAGGAAGAACGGGAAGCCGACCAGGTCTTTTACGATGCAGAAAAATTGAAGGCCTATATCAAAGGCCAGTACCGCTTTTATGAGTATGGAATCTGGGCATTGGTGCGAAAAAAACAGATGGCAGGAGCATCGGAAAAGCCGGGTTATCAATGCGAAGGAGCGGGAGACTGTAAGAGCAAATGGGTCGGACGAAGAGTTGGAACTCGGATACCACGTCTTTCACCCCTACCGCCGCCAGGGCTATGCCGAAGAAGCATGCCGTGCGATTCTTGATTATGCAAAGAACGAACTGGATTGTCCGGTGTGTGCCTGCGTGGCAGGGAAAATACGGCATCAATCCGGCTGCTTCGGAAACTAAAGGTAAAGTATGTTACTGTTTGTAATATGTGAACGGCAATAAAAAGAATTCCCAGTTTGGAAAATAAGCTGCTATTGTCTGTGGAGGTATGAAAAAAAGTGAAGAGCTCATTGAGTACATTATGCTATATTGAAAAAGACGGGCAGTATCTGATGCTGCATCGCACCGTGAAGAAAAAATGATGTAAATAAGGACAAATGGATCGGAGTCGGCGGCCATTTGAGGCAGATGAAAGTCCGGAGGAATGCTTGCTCAGAGAAGTCTGGGAGGAGACCGGTTATACGCTGACTTCCTGGAAATACCGTGCCATTGTGACCTTTGTCTCCGGGAATGGCGTGACAGAATATATGTCACTCTTTACGGCAGATGCCTTTACCGGCGAAACCGATCGCATGTAATGAGGGCGAACTGGTATGGGTCAATAAGGAAGACGTAGTAACGTTAAACATCTGGGAGGGGAGATAAGATCTTCTTCCGACTTCTGAATGAACGCACGGATTTCTTCTCACTGAAGCTTGTCTATGATGGTCACGATAAGCTGGTATCGGCTTCTCTGGATGGCAGGGAAATGGAGCTTTAGGTGAAATCCTTTACAATTTTAATGTATTCCTGCGCATGGTACGGCAGGTAACTGCCGCGCCGGTAGGCTGCCACAAAATCAACGGTGGTGCAGGTTTCCGGGCCGACGGAAAAGCAGGCAATATCAGGCGGCGGCTGGATGTGCTTTAAATGGGTTTCAGTGACAAAACCACAACCGTAGCCTTTTTGCCACCAGCTGGACTTTTGCGGGGCGATGTTGCTGGTCTGCAGCTTTATGATCAGGGGTGATCCCGGTCGCTTTAAAAAGCTGGTCACCGTCTGCTGGGTCCGCTGTCCCGGAGTCTGGAACAGGGAATGGCTCGTCTTTTAAGTATTTGAGATCCATCCACGGGTATTTGCAGTCCGGGCTTTTGCACGCCCATTTCCGCAAGTGGGTGATGATGTGGCAAGATCCAGAGCAGCTCCTCGTGGCTGATGATCTGTAGTCAACATCCGGGCTTTAACAGGCAGATTGAAAAATGCGAGATCAGCCTCGGCGTTCAGCATATCTTCCAGTAAATAGGAATGCGACTCCAGGATTTCCAGGCGCACGTTGGGATATACGGTGAAAATCGGGGGTACAGGGAAAGCATGTAGGTGCCGCGCATGGTCGGAAAGGCAATCTTTAAAAGAGCCGTAATTGTTCTTTACAATGTCGTTCATCTCTGGTCCAGCTCTTTTTTTAGGTTCAAGATCTCCGATGCTTTTTCCACATAACGTTCCCCAGCAAGTGAGGACAAAACGGTGACCCAGCTTCCGGAATAGCTTTTGACCAAGCTCGGACTCAGATTCTGAAGAAATTTTATGAAGTGTCGGCTGCGTGACATACAGAGAGTTGGCAGCTTTGTAATATTCTGATATCTGGCGATCGCCAGGACATAAGAAGATAAGTCTTTAAAATCCATAAAAATCCCCCAAAAATTTTCCTGACATGATTTTGAGATCAAAAATTTGTGTTTTAGTATTCACAAACTATAATCAGGAATAGTTTATCATAACATAAACTATAGATTGTTTGAATAGTTTAAATCAAAATTATGCTATGATAAAACCATGGCGTCATGCTATGGTAAAACCATCAGAAACGTCATGGACGTTTCCTTGTTGAAAACCGGCGGCATGGCCAGCCGCCTTCACACTTAGTACAGTGATGGAGGAAACGAAATGCGGAATCAAAATGAGCAGGTAATTGTACAAACTTCCGGTGACGATCATGCGGGGAGGAACCAGTAAGGGGGGAATTTATATATTGGAATCCTGATCTTCCGGAGAACGGAAGAATGGGATGCCATTTTGCTTCGGATGATGGGAAGCGGACACGCAAACAGATTGACGGACTTGGCGGATCCCAGTCCGTAACCAGTCAAGGTGGCAATCGTTGGAAAGCTTTCACAAGAGTAGATGCCGATGTGGATTATACGTTTGCACAGGTATCTGTAGACAAGCCGATCGTCAGCTACTAAGGGAAATTGCGGAAATATTTCTTCGGGTGTTGGCCCGTTGGAAAAAGGTCTGGTCACACCGAACGAGAACGAGACAACCGTGCGGATTCACAATACCAACACAGGAAAAATCATTGCAGCTGATGTGAAAACTTCCGGGAATCACGTGAATTATTTTCCAGATTGCCGGAGTTCCGGGAACGGCGTCACTGATCCGTCTGAAATTTTTTAAATCCGGCAGGAACCTTAGGAAAGCGGTCTGCTTCCAACCGGAAATGCAGTAGATGTGCTGACGGTGCCGGACTTTGGTGAGGTGAAGGTTTCCATTGTTGATGCAGCAAATCCGCTTGTTTTTTTGTAAACGCAAAGGACCTGGGGCTGACCGGAAAGAAAATCGAACGGGTTAAATGCGGATGCAAAAGGAAGCTGGAGCTTCTGGAAACGGTGCGGGGACTTGCAGCGGTGAAGCTTGGCCTGAACGATGATTACAAAAATCAGCATGGGAAACACCTGGTATTCCGAAGATGACATTTGTGGCGGAGCCGGATGCTTGACGGACCGCGGATGGAACGACAATCCGGAAAAGAAGAAATAGATCTGCTTTCGCGGATGATGTCGATGCAAAAATCACATCCGAGCTATGCGATGACCGGGCCATGTGCACGGCGGCAGCAGCAGTTGTGCCGGAAGCGTAGTAGCGCAGGTGTTAAATCCGGACACGGATCCAAGTTTATCCGTTCGGACATCCGGGAGTATTGGAATGTGGCGTGATTACCGGCCAGAGAAAAAGCGTGGGAGCCGGTCATTGAAGATACCTTTTGATTCCGCACGGCCAACCTGTTGATGGAGCTGGCATTGCATCAGTCAGAAGGTAATCATAAAAAATAAAACGCAGCCAGAACGTTATAAAAAAAGCCGGATTCATTCCATTCTGGCTGCGTTTATTATTAATATAGTACCAAGAAGTTCGGGTACACCATACAGAATAAGCGGCACATTGGAATTTTTCCTCGTGCGCGAGCATAGCGCCAGACCGGAGGCATTATCTGAGGCGTGCAGAGCACGCGAGTTTTGCTCGCAGGTCTGGCAATAAGCGGCGGAGCGCAAGAGGTACAAAAATTCTACTCAGTGCCGCGTTTCTTGTATGGCGTGCCTTGAACTTCGGACCTTTGATAGTTATTACTTATATTTTTATTTATCAATCCGGAATCCATAATAAGCATTCATTCCATGCTCATGGATATCCAGTCCATCCAACTGCTCCCTGATCCGTGACGCGAGACCGAAAATTTTATCAATGACCTTGAATACGATAAAACATGGTCACGCCGGTCCAGAGGAGAACGGAGCCGACACCGGTGAGCTGTAACAGCAGCTGATGTGTGTGCCGCCGCCGTAGAACAGTCCGTTGATCTCGCAGGACGGCGCAGAGGTAGTAGCGAAGAGACCTACTGCGATGGTGCCCCAGAGACCGTTGCAGAAGTGAACGGCTACAGCACCTACCGGGTCATCTACGCGGATCACATAATCGCAGAACCATACGCCAAAGCAAACCAGAAGCCCGGAGACAACGCCGACAAAGAAAGCACCCATGGCATCCATGGTGTCACAGCTGCGGTGATGCCGACCAGACCGGCCAGGGAGGCGTTCAGGCACATGGAGACATCTGGTTTGCCGTATTTCACCCAGGTGAAGATCATGCAGGTAACGGTTGCGATAGCCGGTGCAATGGTGGTGGTAGCAAAGATGGAAGCTAGCTGTGGGCCGTTGGTTGCGGCAGCGCCGTTGAAGCCGTACCAGCCAAACCAGAGGATGAAGCAGCCGAGGGCACCGATGACAACATTATGTCCCGGGATCGCGTTCGGGGTGCCGTCCTTGTTGTATTTACCGAGACGCGGGCCTTCCATCCAGGCACCGATGAGAGCGGTGAAACCGCCTACCATGTGGATCGCACAGGAACCGGCAAAATCATGGAAGCCCATCTGAGCCAGCCAGCCGCCGCCCCAGATCCAGTGTGGCTTCAATCGGATAAACAACAGCAGAAATAACAGCGGAATAGATACAGTAAGAAAGGAATTTGGTACGTTCTGCCATGGCGCCGGATACGATGGTAGCGGTGGTAGCGCAGAATACCAGGTTGAATACGAAAGTTAGACCAGTCAAAATTAGCGTAATCGGTGATGATGCCGAGGGTTGGGATTCCAATGAAGCCGCCCAGCGTATCCTCGCCGAGTAAAATTCCAAAGCCAAGGAACATAAATACAACAGTTCCGATACAGAAATCCATGAGATTTTTCATGATGATGTTACCGGCATTTTTTGCCCGGGTAAAACCGGTCTCTACCATGGCGAAACCGGCCTGCATGAAGAATACGAATGCCGCGCCGATCAGAAACCAGATGCCAAATACTTCACTTAAGATATTTTCCATAATCGTGGCCTCCTTTGTGTGTTACAGATCCAGCTTTTTTGTGACTGCCTGAGGGGCAGAAGAATCCTTTATATATAATAGAAGAAGGAGATAATGGCATCTGCCGTTATCTCCTTCGATAGTCACTGGTCTGTATGAAATTTGAAGCGGTGTTCTGCCGGAAGTGGGGGAGTGGCAGAACACAGAAATATCAGAGTGCTTCGTCGCCGCGCTCGCCGGTACGGATTCGTACGGCATCTTCTACATCGTAAACAAAGATTTTACCATCACCGTAATTGCCGGTGGTGATCTGCTCGGTAACCTTACTGATGATTGCCTCTACAATCTCTTCAGCAACAACGGTTTCTACCTTTACTTTAGGGAGAAGATTGACCGTATACTTGGTACCGCGGTACATTTGTGTGTAGCCCTTCTGCGTGCCGTAACCCATAATGTTACTGATCATAAGACCATGTGCGCCGCAGCTGTCAAGAATTCCTTTTAAGTCTTCCAGTTTTTCGGGTTTGATGATGATTTCCAGCTTTTTCATACAACCAGCCTCCTTAACTGTATTTGGGATTTCTATTTATTTCCTATACCGCAGATGCGTGGGGAGAACAAAGTTATGATTAGAGAAGTGTATTGATACGTAAAGGGCGCTCCGGTTGGTAACCGGAACGCCTTTGTTCTGCATCTGCGATATATGAAATAAATATGTGCCTTATTATAGGCAAAGTTTTTTGATTGTCAAATATATTTTTTTGCGCCATCTTAACATACTTTTGTCGAAATGTCACAAAAGCAAAAAGAATGCCAAAATATCTTGCAGCTTTTAAGAACCCGCACTATAATATACTGTATACAAAGTAATGCAGAAATACAATCGGAGAAAAATAATGATAAAAGCATTTGAGCCTTAAGGCTTATGGAAAGATCAATCTGGGACTGGATGTACTGCGCAGACGCGAAGATGGCTATCACGATGTGCGCATGATCATGCAGACGGTCGGCATTTTTGACCGGGTGGATCTGATTTGGAAAAAGGGCCGGAATTCAGGTGGAAACAAATCTTTATTATCTGCCCACCAACGAGAATAATCTGGTCTACAAGGCAGCGAAGCTTCTGATGGATGAGTTTCAGATTCAGGAAGGAATTCAGATCCGCCTGCGCAAATTCATTCCAGTGGCGGCCGGTATGGCGGGAGGCAGCAGTGACGCGGCAGCGGTCCTGTTTGGCGTAAATAAGATGTTCCGTCTTGGTCTGACTACGGAAGAACTGATGCAACGTGGCGTAAAGATCGGAGCGGATGTTCCTTATTGTATCTTAAGAGGAACGGCCCTTTCGGAAGGCATCGGCGAGGTCCTGACCAGCCTGCCGCCGGTACCGCAGTGTCAGGTGCTGGTGGCAAAGCCGGGAATCAATGTTTCTACGAAATTTGTATATGAAAATCTACATGCCAATGATCTGAGGCCGGAACAGCACCCGGATATTGACGGCATGATCCGGGCCATCAAAGCTCAGGATCTGCAGGGAATTGCCGACAAACTGGGCAATGTGCTGGAGACTGTTACCGTAAAGGAATATCCGGTGATTCAGGAAATTAAGGATAAAATGGTGGAATTTGGTGCCATCGGTTCTCTGATGAGCGGCAGCGGTCCAACAGTATTTGGACTTTTCACGAATCCCAAGGCGGCTCAGCAGGCATATGAAGAGCTGCGCTACGGCGAGTCATCAGGACTGGCCAAAACAGGTTTACCTGACAAATTTTTTACAATCAGCAAGAGGAGAAAAATCATGGAAAAAACAAGCTTAAGGTAAATATGAATGAATATCTTCCGCTGCGCGATGTCGTGTTCAACACCCTGCGTCAGGCTATCTTAAAGGGTGAGCTGGAACCAGGCGAGCGTCTGATGGAAATCCAGCTTGCAGACCGTCTGGGCGTCAGCCGTACCCCGATCCGTGAGGCCATCCGCAAACTGGAGCTGGAAGGCCTGGTCCTCATGATTCCACGCAAGGGCGCAGAGGTTGCGAAGATTTCCGAAAAGAGTCTGCGCGATGTGCTGGAGGTACGCCGCTCGCTGGAAGAACTTGCCATTGAGCTTGCCTGCCAGCGGATGACCGAGAGTGACATCAAAGAGCTGGAGGAAGCACAGGAAGCATTCCGCGAAGCCATCCATAGTGCTGATGCCATGACCATTGCAGAGACCGATGAGCATTACCATGATATCATTTACAATGGAACCGGCAACAACCGCCTGGTACAGATCTTAAACAATCTGCGAGAGCAGATGTACCGCATACTCGTTTGGAATACATCAAAGGATGCAGATAAGCGTCAGATCCTGGTGGTGGAGCATGACTACATTCTGAAAGCAATCCGCTCCAGACATGTGGCAGAGGCAAAAAAGCCATCCGCGAGCACATCGATAACCAGGAGATCACCGTATCAAAGAATATCAAAGAGTAGTAAAAAATATGCCGCCCGCCGTACACGGCGTGGCGGCATATTTTGAAAGAGAGGAAAACGCGTGGGAAAGATAGCACTTCTGGTGTCCAGGGAGGAGATGATCCACCAGGCCCATAACATTTTTGCAGGAGAAAAATTTGAAATCCAGGAAATGCGGGTGATCCACACCGGGGATACGGTTATGGAGGCACGCCGGTCCATTGCGGACGGGGCAACCATCATCATTGCCCGCGGCCTGCAGGCATCCATCATCAAGCAATATACCGACACACCGGTAGTTGAGATTGTTCTGACTGCGCAGGAGATGGCGCTTCTTATCATGCGTGCGAAGCAGATTGCCGGAAAAGGAAAAGCCGGTGGTTGCAGTGGTTGGCTTTCGTAATATATTCTGCGATATGTCTTATTTCGACGAGCTTTATAACATTGAGCTGAAGACCTACTTCGCGGATCAGGGGACGGGCTTCCTGTGGCCGTGCGCCGGGCTATTTCCGAGGGCGCGGATGTGGTGATCGGCGGCGATACGGCAGTTTCGATTGCGACGGAGGCGGGAGTACCTTCCCTCTTCCTTTCCATGACAGAGGATTCCATGCGTCAGGCTTTCTCCACGGCAGAAAACATGGAATATGCCATGAATGTAGAGAAGAAGACTGCAGCTCAGCTGGAAACCCTGCTGGATTACTCTTACAGTGGTGTGATCCGTCTGGATGGAAATGGCGAGATCACGGCAGTCAATCCATTGATGGAAGACATGATCGGGAAAACAGAAGATGAGCTGAAGGGAGAAAATATCCGGAAGGCCGCTCCCATGATCGGAGAAGAGGCATGGAAGCGGGTCTTTGAAATAGGCGAGGACTATTCCTGTTTTTGAGTGGAACGGGGACCTTATTTTTGCGGTGCTGGCACCGGTCCTTTATGAGGCCAGGGTTGATGGCGCGATCATCACCTGCCATAAAATGAAGAAAAAACAGTAACGCCGGAAAGATCCAGGGGAGCCAGAAACGGAAAACAACCGGGTACTGCCGCCGCTGGTACAGTTTGAGGATATTTTGCAGAAATCCACGGCCATGCAGGAGTGTATCCGAAAGGCCAATCTGTATGCGTTGTCGGAGCATCCGGTGGTGCTGATCGGAGAACCGGGAACGGAGAAACGGATGCTGGCGGAGAGCATTCACAACAGCAGTATCCGCGCCCATGGCCCCTTTCTGGATGTTCCCTTGTGAGGGCTTATCCGGGGAAGAGCAGAAAAATATGATCTTTGGAAACCGGGGCAGTGCTGCAGGTGCAGGGGGGAACGCTTTTACTTCGTGATGTGGAGGAATTGACGGCAGCCAATCAGTACCGCCTGTATCAGCTGATCCGGTTTTGCGTCTGCCATGGTGCGGATATCGCAAGCCTGCGAAAGGTGGATGTGCGGGTTATGGTTACAACGGGATGCCTGCTGTCTGAACTTATGGCAGAGAGAAAATCAGTCCGGACCTTTATTACCTGCTTTCCGGCCTGGAATTGTTTGTACCACCTTTGAGAGAGCGGCGGGAAGATTTCTGAGAGAAGATTGAGAATACGATCCATGATTGCTGTGAGCATTACCCCGCTATCATGTGCTGACGAAAGGGGCTATGGAAGATGATGCTGGATTATCCCCTGGAAGGGCAATCTGTTCCAGATCGAAAGCTTCTGTGAGCGTCTGATCCTGGATGGCAGGCAAGCGTTCTATTGATGAGGTGGCAGTCCGCAGACTTTTGGAGGAACTGTATCCGGAGCGGATCCTGGGAAACGGCAGGGAACTGAAAACTGTGGTGCGGCAAGACCGTTTGCCATGAACGAAAACGGCTGCGATAGCTTTGCCGGATGAGGCAGTAAAATTCGGGAGTTGCTGCACAAGTTCAGCGGCAGCCGCGAGAAAAACCGCCCAGGCCATGGGTAATCAGCAAGGCAACGCTGTGGCGGCATATGAAAAAATATGGGATTGAAAAGACAGATGAAAAAATAAGTCAAAAAAAGGTGTTAAAAAGATGAACTGTGTGAATGAATTAAAAGAAATATATATGAAATAAAATGAAAACAATATGAAACTAAAATTGCAAAATATCACATTTGCATCATTTTAAACTTTGAATTTGGACATTCTGCCAATTGTTTGGGTAGCCTGTTTGATTATAATGCAGACATAAGCTGATAGCGAGAGGGGACCCGCAAGGCAAAACTCCTGTCAGGGAAACCAAAAGAAGATTTACTTTTTTAAAGAAAGAGAGGAATTCAAAATGAAAATTGGATTTATCGGATTAGGTATCATGGGAAGACCGATGGCAAAGAACCTGGTTAAAGCAGGTCACGAGCTGGTTGTTTTCGATTTCAATAAAGATGCAGTAGCAGACCTGGTATCCTGCGGCGCAACCGCAGCAGAGAGCAACAAGGACCTGGCAGCCAGGTTGACGTTGTTATCACCATGGTTCCGAACTCCCCACACGTAAGAGCAGCAAAGTTCTGGGCGAGAACGGTGTTGTTGAGGGTGCAAAAAGAGGGTCTTGTTGTAATCGACATGAGCTCTATCGACCCAACCGAGAGCAAGGCAATCGGCGCTGAGCTGGCTAAGCACGGTATCGATATGCTGGACTGCCCGGTATCCGGTGGTGAGCCGAAAGCAATCGACGGTACCCTTTCCGTTATGTGCGGCGGTAAGAAAGAGCTGTTCGACAAGTACTATGACATGCTGATGGTTATGGCTGGTTCCGTAGTTTACGTTGGTGACCTTGGTTCCGGTAACGTAGCTAAGCTGGCTAACCAGATGGTAGTAGCTATCAACATCGCAGCTGTAGCTGAGGCTCTGACCTTCGCTAAGAAAGCTGGCACCGATCCTGAGTTAGTATACCAGGCAATCCGCGGTGGTCTGGCTGGATCTACCGTTATGGATGCTAAGGCTCCGATGATGTTAGCAGGCAACTACAAGCCGGGCTTCCGTATCGAGCTTCACATCAAAGACCTGAACAACGCTCTGAACGCAGCTCACGCAATCAGCTCTCCGGCTCCGTTAACCGCTGAGATGATGGAGATCATGCAGTTCTTAAGATCTGAGGGATGCGACAAAGACGATCACTCCAGCATCGTTAAGTACTACGAGAAGATTTCTGGTACCAGCATCGTTAAATAAGTTTAACGCATCAATCATATAAAAATAAGTTATCATACACTGCTGCTTACGGGTCCGTGGGCAGCAGTGTGTCAGATAAGGCGTCATGTGCGCTGGAAGGAGATAGTATGAATACAGATTTTATTAAGGGCGTAGTTGTCCCGATGATCACCCCGATCGACAAAGATGAGCTGATCGACGAGGCTGCGATCCGCAGCCAGGTTGATTACGTAATCGATGGCGGCGTAAGCGGCATCCTGTTATTCGGCAGCAACGGTGAGTTCTATGTAGTAGAAGAAGGACGAGATGGAGAGAGGCTTAAAGATCGTTGTAGATCAGGCGGCCGCTGGACGCGTTCCGGTATACTTCGGCATCGGTGCTATCAGCACCAAAAAGTGCGTTCGTCTTGCAAAGATGGCAGTAGCAAACGGCGCAGCAAGCGTATCTGTTCTGCAGCCGATGTTCTTAAAGCCAACTGAGACCGAGCTGTTCACTCACTTCAAAGCAATCGCAGACGCAATTCCCGGAGACTCCGGTACTGCTTTACAATAACCCGGGCCGTGTAGGCTACACCCTCTTTCTGCTAATCTGGTTGACAGACTGGCTCATGAGGTTCCGGAACATCGTAGGTATGAAAGATACCAGCGGTGATATCACCCAGACCTCTGAGTTCATCCGCAGAAACAGAGACGTGGACTTCAAGGTATTCGGCGGCAAGGATACCCTGCTGTATGCTTCCATGTGCCACGGCGCAGTAGGTGGTGTATGTACCGCAGCAAACTTTATGCCGGAGCTGATCACTGATGTTTACAACAAGTATGTTGCCGGTGATCTTCAGGGTTCCCTTTGAGGCTCAGTTCAAATTAAATCCGGTACGTCTGTCCATGGACGGCGCAAGCTTCCGGTAGCAGCAAAGGATATGGCTAACTTACGCGGCCGCAACATCGGTGTTCCGTATACTCCGAACCTGGCTACCCGGAGGGACCGGTATTAGACAAGATCAAAGCTGAGATGACCAAGGCTGGCCTGCTCTAATTCTGATTTTAACTGAATAACAAACGAAAATACCATTACGGCATTGATGATGGACCGGCGATTCTTCTGGAATGCCGGTCCGTTTTCGATTATCATAAATAAGATTGCAAAGTATAGATTCCACTATATAAAAGGAGGGACTTTATGAAATTACTGTTTGCTTCGATTCTTTTAAGGGAACGTTATCTTCTGACCAGATCATCAAGCTGTTAAATGAGTCCGCACAGCGTATTTTCCCGGGCTGTGAGACGGTTGGTGTTCCGGTTGCAGACGGCGGTGAGGGAACCGTTGACGCTGTTATCGCTGTTACCAAGGGTGATTACCGCAAGGTGAAAAGTTCATGGACCGCTCATGGAGGAGACTGAGGCTTCCTACGGTGTGTTCCATGGCGACTCTGCTATCATCGAGATGGCAGCAGCTTCCGGACTTCCGATGGTTCCGACTGAGAAGAGAAATCCGTTAAATACCACAAGCTATGGCACTGGCGAGCTGATCAAAGATGCTCTGGACAACGGTTATCGCAAGCTTTCCATCGCAATTGGCGGCAGTGCTACCAACGATGGCGGTATGGGTGCTATGAGCGCACTGGGCGTTCGTTTCCTGGATGCACAGGGCAACGTGCTGACCGGTGTTGGCTCTGATCTGGAAAAAGGTTGCTGATATCGATATGAGCGGCCTGCATCCGGCAGTGGCTGAGGCTGAGATCACCGTTATGTGCGATGTTACCAACCCGCTGACCGGACCGGACGGCGCAACCTCATACCTTTGGCAAGCAGAAGGGCGGTACCCCGGAAATCCTGGACCGTCTGGAAGCAGGCATGAAGAACTATGCGGCTGTGATGCGCGCAAAGGGCATGGATGTTGAGAATAAAGAAGGCGCAGGCGCAGCAGGCGGCCCTGGGCGCAGCTCTGTGCGGCTTCTTAAAGGCAAACTTAAAATCCGGTATCGAGACCGTGCTGGATCTGATCGATTTTGATGGCCTGTTAGAGGGTACGGATCTGGTTGTAACCGGCGAGGGCCGCATTGACTGGCAGTCTGCATTCGGTAAGGTACCGAGCGGCATCGGTATGCGCTGTAAGGCAAAGGGCGTTCCGGCAGTTGCCATTGTAGGCGGAATGGGCGATGGAGCAGAGAAAATCTATGAGTTTGGCGTAGAAAGTATTATTCCGACCATCAACGGTGCTATGGATATTGAAGAGGCTCTGGAGCGTGCAGAGGAGCTTTACGCAAACGCTGCAGACAGAACCTTCCGCATGATCCGTGTAGGCATGCAGCTGAAATAAAATAAATACAGAAGCCAGAAGATTCAGGGCTTGTGTGTGGCCGGTCTGCTGACCGGCCATATTTATGAGATTTGACAGAAGAGGGGAGAGACACAATGGACATCAGTAACTTATGGACTCTGCAGGTCATGATGTTTTTTCTGGTGGCTGCCGGGGCAATTTTCAGCAGTTCTTTATAAATTCATAAAAAAAGTACGGGAATTTTGAAGGATGACGCCAAAAAGATCTTAACGGATCTGGTTCTGTATTTTTACCGAAAGTCCCGCTGGTGCCGGATCTTGTAAGGGTATTTTTCGGTGCGCTGGATAAACTGGGGGTGCGCTCCGCAGGCGGCTGTACCACAGCCATGACCATGGTGCTGATCGGAATGATGTTTTTCCGGTATGTCTCTGCGCAGCATGCTGGATGGCAATACCCTGTTTATCTCTGCGCTGCGTCTGGCGATTCTGCCGGCGCTGCTGCTTGCAGCCTGTCGTCTGGTGGGAATCGATCCGTTTTCTGACCGGTGTTTGTCTGTTGATCACGGGGATGCCGGCAGGAAGTACTTCTGCGATCCCTGGCAGCAAAATATGATGTGACTATACGTTTGCAACCAAATGTATCGTCGTATCCACTCTGCTCTCACTGGTCACCATCCCACTCTGGCTAGATCCTGATAAATCTGATCATAAAAGAGTAAGGTTCATGAAAATCCTGAGCTGGTTTTCATGAACCTTTTTTTTTCATATGACGAAATTGCGTCCTGTGAAAAAAGCATATTCTCATTTGGGTCATTTAAATAAACCGGTCTTGCAGGTTCTGACCGTAGCGTTCGGCCAGGCGGATGAGATAGTGGTGTGCTTCGCTCAGGCTTGTATCCTTTCGACGGAGGAAGCATGCACCACCTGGGGCGACCCTGCAGCTTAAACCATGCACAGTCAGCGCTGTAGGGGCTGTTCAGCATTCGGGGAATACGGAAGAATGGTACAGCAGAAAGCCCTGTTACAAGCTGGATCAGCGCATGGTTCATGGCGGTTTCAATGTGGGGATCTGCGGCTTGTAGCCAGCCTGCTGGAACAGCGGATCTACCAGCTGGCGCATGGTGGAGGTGCCAAAGATCAGAGAAAATTTACTGTCATGGAACCGTCTGAGATCTGTGGTGGCCAGTGGCATGCCAAAGGGATTGGCCCGCGCGGCTTCCGGATGGTTTTTCGGCATACCCAGGATCAGGTCTTCTTCAAACGGTGTGATGTACTCCAGATTGATCCGGGCTGATTCCAGAAGCATGACCAAGCCCAGGTCCAGCTGCCCGGAGAGCAGCAGCTCCTGTTCTTCTGGCCACGATTGCCTCCTGTCAGCGAAAAGGTAATGCCGGGATAGCGCTGGTTAAAAGCGGTAAAGATTGAAGTGAACAGGTCGATGCCGTGCTTCGTGGGTAAGCCCCAGGCTGATCTCACCGGTGGCCTCTTTTTCAGATCTCCGAGCTCCTGTGTAGGTGTTTCGTTTGATTTTCAGAATCTCGGATGGCATTTTTGACATAGATCTCTCCGGCTCTTTGTAGGGCGCAGAAAATGCTTGTTCCGGTCAAAAGCGGCAGTCCCAACTCCTTTTCAACGATGAGCTGCTGGTTCAGCGGACTGGGGAAATAAACAGAGTTTCTGCTGCTTTTGAGATACTCTTAGTTTTCGGCAATCGCCACAATATATTCCAGCTGTCGAAAATCCATAACTTCCTCCCTATTGGTAATAATAATCAAAAACCTATGCTTATTTCTTAACAAAACAAATCTTTTTTGTGAAAAAAGCATGAACTGAGTAAGAAGTATTACTTCTTATTAATAGAAAACAATGTAATTTTACTTCTGATTATACCACGGATATAATGATAACACAAAACAAAAAGCTTTTTGAAACGGGAGCGGTGATCGGGCGCTGGATCATCTGCGCAAACTCACATGAAGAGTTGGGTACTATGAAACAAATCAAATGGCTCGAAAAAACTTTGAGCTCATGATTCTTGCCATCATGCTGGTGGTCATGAGCTGTCTGTCATTTGCCAATGTCATTATGCGTTATTGTTTCCACAATGCGCTGAGCTGGTCAGATGAGGTGTGCTGTTACTGTTCGGCACTTTTCTGCTTTCTTTTTCCCTGCCATGCGGTGCGCCCTGGGAGTAAGCATTAAGGTGGATACGTTTACATCCATGATCTCAAAGTCTGTACAGAGGTTCTCGGACTGATCTGTGATAGTGGTCATGGTCGTATTTTTATGCTGGCTTTTAAAGGGAACTGCAGAGATCATTACCAAGAGAAATGCGGCAGCAGTAAACCAGGCAAGTCCCGGCTCTTGGAATTCCGATCGCCAATGTGTATAGTGCGATGGCATTTGTGAGTATTTTCCTTGGAATTCACCTGCGTTATATCCAGCTGATTTAAGGTAGTGACAAAGAAAGACAGAAAAGGAGGACAAATAAATGGCAATCGGTTTATTTTCTGATCCTGGCAATTCTGCTGGCAGTAGCAATGCCGGTCGGCGGCGTGTTCGGCCTGACCGTATGCTGCCAAATCTGTTAAATTCCAGCTTCTCTATGCTGCAGGCGTGTGGCCCCGCGGCATGTTTGGCTTAAATGGCTTTACTCTGCTGGCAGTACCGCTGTTCATGGTATCCGGTATGATCATGGCAGAAGGCGGTATTTCCTGAAAACGCTGTTCGGGTTCTTCGGATATTTTATCGGCAATAAAACAGCCGGTTTCCGTGCGCAGTTATTGTAACCTGTATGTTCTACGCAGCAATTTCCGGCTCCGCACCGGCAACGGTATCTGCAGTCGGCGCCATGACCATCCGTTCCTGAGGGGTAGAGATGGGCTACGATATGGTATTCTACCTCGCAATCGTAACGGTAGCCGGCGGCCTGGGTGTTATCATCCCGCCGTCTATTTCCTACATTGTATATTCAGCGCGGCTTAAACGCCTTCACCGTCTGCCCTGTTTATTGCCAGTATTTTTCCGGGATGTCTGATCGGTTTTGCCTGATGCTTTACTGCTGGTATTACTGCAAAAAGCATGGGTGAGGATAAAGAAAAACTGTTAAAGAACTACAAAAAAATCCGTGCAAAAGGCTTCTGGCCATTATTGAAGAAAGCTTCTTCGCTCTGATGACTCAGTTATCATCCTTGGATGTATTTACTCCGGTGTCTGCAGCCCGACTGAGTCCGCTGTTATCAGTGTATTCTACGGTGTTTGTATGTATCTTCGTTTACAAGACCATCAACATCCGCAACATCGGTAAGGTGTTCATGGAGGGGTGCAAAACCTACGTCAACATCCTGTTTGTTATCGCGGCGGCTTCCGCATTCAAAGAACATGACCCTGCTGCGTTACCCGCAGACTATCAAAGTGAGTCTGTGCTGGCTATTTCTGATAACAAGATTGTGATCCTTCTGATCATGAACCTGATCATGATTGTCTGCGGTATGATCATTGATAACATCACCAAACATCATGATCCTGACCCCGATTATGCTCCCGATCGCAAACCGCGGGGCATTGATCCGGTTCACCTTGGTATCTTCATGACCTGTAACCTGGCAATGGGCATGGTTACCCCGCCGATGGGCATCAACCTGTTCGTTGCATCCGGCATGAGCAA
>VOFC01003576.1_pt1 | contig 32411 bp, 35 predicted proteins | sample 5384161 | NCBI WGS metagenome assembly VOFC01 (sample SAMN12384722, study PRJNA508395) | human gut metagenome | isolation source: healthy gut B | host: Homo sapiens
TGGCCGCGGGCCGCAGGCGCTTGAGTTCCTTCATGACGCCCTTGCCGGTGATGTGGTTGGGCAGGCAGCCGAAGGGTTGCAGGCAGAGCACGTTGGTGGCGCCGTTGTCGATGAGCTCCAGCATCTCGGCGGTCAGCAGCCAGCCCCTCACCGGCCTGGTTGCCGCGCGAGATGATGCCCTTGACGCTGTGCGACAGGTGCCGGATGCGGGACACGGGCATGAAGATGCTGCCTTCCAGGGCCTTGCGCATGGAGGAGCGCAGCATCTCCACCCGCACGATGAACAGCCAGCTGCCCAGCGCGGGCAGGATGCGTCCGCCCAGCCGCTGCCAGCGGTACATGGGATCCATGAAGCAGTAGAGGAAAAAGTCCATGATGTCGGTGAGCACGGGCTCGCCGCCTTCGTCCATGATGTGCCGGGCCACATGGTTGTTGGCATCGGGGTGGTACTTGAGCAGGATCTCGCCCACGATGCCCACCTTGGGCCGCACCACGCCGTCACGCGGGATCTTGGTGAAGTCCTCCACGATGCGGCGCATGTCCTTGCGGAAGGCGCGGGTATCGCCCCTGCCCACAACCTCGCGGGCGCGCTGCGTCCAGCGTTCCAGCAGGGCGTCGGTATCGCCCTTGTGCAGCTCGTTGGCCCGGCAGGACATGGAGACACGCTGCAGCATGTCGCCGTACAGGCAGCTCAGAATCATGCGGTGCAGCATGCTGCCCGACATCCTGAAGCCCGGCTGCTTGTTGAGGGAGCCGCTGCTCAGGGTCAGGATGGGCACCTGCGGGAAGCCCGCCTCCTGCAGGGCCTTGCGCAGCAGGGCCGGATAATTGCTGGCGCGGCAGGGGCCGCAGGTCTGGGCCAGCATCAGGGCCGTGCGCTGCGGGTCGCACCGGCCGTTGAACAGCGCGTCCAGCATCTGGCCGATGACCACGATGGCCGGATAAGCTCGATGGCCCGGCGGCTGACCACGGGCAGCACCTGCAGGCGGTAGCCCGCGCTGTTGACCGCCGCCTCCATGATGGAGAAGTGCAGCGGTGCCATCTGCGGGGCCACGATGGTGTGGGTCTCGCGCATGGCTGCGGTGAAATACGGGCTTTCCGGGCGCGGGGAACAGCGGAACTCCGGCGCCCTGCTCTCGCGGCGTTCCCGCACAGCGGCCAGCAGCGAACGGATACGGATGCGGGCCGCCCCCAGCGACGCTCCCTCGTCTATCTTGATGAGCGTATGCAGACGGCCGTGATGGGTCAGCAGTTCCGCCACCTGGTCGCTGGTCACGGCATCGAGGCCGCAGCCGAAGGACGTGAGCTGCACCAGCTCCAGCAGGGGGCGGTCGCAGACCAGGGCCGCGGCCCGGTACAGGCGGGAATGGTAGCTCCACTGGTCCACCACGCGCAAAGGATCGCGCAGCACGCCCAGATGGGCCACGCTGTCCTCGCTGAGCACGGCCGCGCCCAGCGAGGCGATGTAGTCCGGCAGGCCGTGATGCACGGCCGGGTCCGCATGGTAGGGACGGCCGCACAGCACGATGCCCAGCCCCTTGTCATGCTCCACCTGGGCCAGGATGCGCTCGCCCTCGGCCCGCAGTTCGGCGCGGTAGGCCTCCTGCTCGGCGCGGGCGGCATGGGCCGCCTCCCACAGTTCCAGCTTGGGCAGGCCCAGCACCTCGTGCAGGCGGTCCACCAGGGTATCCAGATGTTCCAGCGAGACGAAGGGCGTATACAGATGGGCGCCCAGCTCCCGCACCTCGTCGGTGTTCAGGCGGATGACCTCGGGATAGCCGGAGACCACGGGACAGTTGTAGCCCCGCACCGAGGTATCCTGCCCTTCACGCGGCAGGCAGGGGAAGAAGATCTCCCGCACGCCCTGGCGCAGCAGGGCCGTCACATGGCCGTGAGCCAGCTTGGCGGGATAGCAGACCGTCTGGGACGGCATGGACGAAAGGCCCAGGTCGTACAGTTCCTTGCCCGATGCCGGGAAAGCTCCACCCTGTAGCCCAGCCGGGTGAAAAAGGTGAACCAGAAGGGATAGTGCTCATAGATGTTGAGCACACGGGGGATGCCCATGCGGCCGCGAGGGGCCTGCTCCGGCTCCAGCGGCCGGTAGCGGAACAGGCGCCGGGCCTTCCAGGCGTAGATATTGGGCATGACCGGGACATCGTCCTGCGCCTGGCCCATGCCGCCGCGTTCGCAGCGGTTGCCGGACACGAAGCGGTGCCCGTTGGAGAAGCGGTGCACCTTGAGCAGGCAATGGTTGCCGCAGCCGCGGCAGCGCACGGATCTGGTCGTGATCTCCAGCGAGCGCAGCCCGGCGGAACTCAGGGGCGTGCGCTCCTCCTGCCCGGCGCAGCGGCGCAGGGCCAGCAGGGCCGCGCCGTACGCGCCCATGAGCCCGGCGATGTCGGGACGGCTGACCTCGCGTTGCAGCAGGTTTTCCATGACGCGCAACAGGGCATCGTTCATGAAGGAGCCGCCCTGCACCAGCACGCGTTCGCCCAGCTCGTCGGGCGTGCGCAGGCGCAGCACCTTGTACAGGGCATTGCGGATGACGGCATAGCAGAGACCGGCCGCGATGTCGCCGATGGAGGCGCCTTCCTTCTGGGCCTGCTTGACCTTGGAATTCATGAACACCGTGCAGCGCGAGCCCAGATCCACGGGATGGCGGGCAAAGAGCGCGGCCTGCACGAAGTCTTCCATGCTCAGGTTCAGGCTCTGGGCAAAGGTCTCCAGAAAGGCCCCGCAGCCGGCGGAACAGGCTTCGTTGAGGGTCACGCCCGCGATGCAGCCCTGCCGGACCTTGAGGCATTTCATGTCCTGGCCGCCGATGTCGATGACATAGGTGGCGTCCGGCACCAGGCGGCAGGCCGCCTTGAGGTGGGCCACGGTCTCCACTTCGGAGATGACGGAGCCCAGGGCCGCCCGGGCGTAATCGGCGCCGTAGCCCGTGGCCGCGCTGGCCTGTATCCAGGCCCCGGCGGGCAGGCGGTCCACCAGACCGGCCGCATAGGGCAGCAGCCCGGCCAGCGGGTCGCCCTGGTTGCGCTGGTACCAGGTGTCCAGCACCGCGCCGTTGATGTCCACCAGCACGGCCTTGACCGTGGTGGAGCCCAGGTCCACGCCCAGATAGAGCGGGCCCGAGGCCTCGTCCAGCCGGCCGCGCGGCGCGGCATCCCGGCGGTGACGGTCGAGGAAGGCATGATATTCGTCTTCGGAATCGAACAGGGGCGGCAGGCTGGCGCTGATCTCGCCCTCGAAGGTGCGGGTGCGGGCCCGTTCGGCCAGTTCGGCCACGCTCACGGGAGCGGAAGCCACGGGCCGCCCCATGCCGGGGATGTCCACCAGGCTCAGGGCCGTACCGCGCGCCACCACATACTGGGCATCGGGCACGTTCACCACGTCTTCGGGGGCCATGTGCAGGGTCTCCACGAAACGGGCCTTGAGCTGGGGCAGGAAGTGCAGGGGCCCGCCCAGAAAGGCGACCTTGCCGCGGATGGGATGGCCGCAGGCCAGGCCGCCGATGGTCTGTTCCACCACGGCCTGGAAGATGGAGGCCGCCAGATCCTCGCGGGGCGCACCCTCGTTGAGCAGGGGCACCACGTCGGTCTTGGCGAAGACGCCGCAGCGGGACGCGATGGGATAGATGGTGGTGTGGCGCGCGGCCAGGGCATCGAGACCGGCCGCATCGGTATCCAGCAGACTGGCCATCTGGTCGATGAAGGCCCCGGTACCGCCGGCACAGGCCTCGTTCATGCGCAGATTGTCCGAACCGTCGGAAAAATAAAGGATCTTGGCGTCCTCGCCGCCCAGCTCCACGGCCACGTCGGTCTGCGGTGCCAGGACGGCGATGGCCCGCGACGTGGCCAGCACCTCCTGCACGAAGGGCAGCTCCAGGGCCTGCGCCAGCCGCAGGGCCGCGGAACCCGTCATGGCCGGGCGCACCACCAGACCGGGCCGCCGTTCGGCCAGGTCTTCCAGCAGGGTGCGCAAGGTCGCGCGCACCGCCGCGCCATGACGTTCATAACGGGCTTCCAGCAGCGTGCCCCGCGCATCCACCAGAGCCAGCTTGACCGTGGTGGAGCCTGCGTCGAGCCCGAGATACAAAGCTTCTTCCATTACCTGATTCCCCCGCTTCAGCCGGATAGATCTCGTATGTCGTATGTCGTCGGATTCAGTCCCGGGCGGCATCTGCTGCCGGCCGGGCGCGCCACTTGGCCGCGGCGTCGTCCAGCCCGGCGAAGATGAAGTCCTTGATCATCTGGTCAAGGGCCGCGTTCCTTTCCGCCAGGTTCGGGAAAAGACTGTTGGCAAAGCCCGGATCAAGCATGATGAGCATCATGCAGGTCCCCATGGTGCTGGCGATGCAGCAGTCCAGCTGGGACGCCCCCTGCGGGATGCCGGTGATCTCGCTCAACAGGCCGCGCAGCAGCCGCGCCTTGGGATGGACCTTTTCCTGCAGGAAAGGATCCAGAAAGCCCGCCGGCGAAAAAAATTCCCGTGCCAGCACCCGCACATGCCAGCTGCGCGGCCCGTGCAGATGGGCCAGCAGCTCGTCCAGCGTGCGCGACAGTTTCTCGCGCGCCGTCCCTCCGCCAGCATCTGGCGCAGGTGCTCCAGGGTGAACAGGCGGTCATGGGCCTCGGCCAGCACGGCCGCGTACAGGCCCTCGCGACTGCCAAAATGATAGTTGACCGCCGCCATGTTCACATGCGCCCTTTCACAGACCTGTTTGCTGGTCATGTTGGCATAGCCGCACTCGGCCGCCAGCTGTCCCGCCGCTTCCAGTATCCGGGACCGGGTCAGATCCCCGTCACCACGCTTGCCGCGCTCGTGCCCCCCGTGGGAAAGACTGCCCATCGCCGCCTCATAGTGCTGAAGTTCTACCATCAAAATCAAGAATACTTCCTGCCATGCCCGGGAAACATTAACGAATTAAAATTCAAATTTCAATTATTTTTCTTGTGCCCGTCCCGGCACGCCCCGGGCCGCAGCGGCCCCCCAAAAACAGCGGCCCGGGCATCCGCACCGGCCGCGCCTGCCCCCGCATCAGCGCTGGATACGCCGCCGTACCGCTCCGGCATCCAGACCGTGCAGATGATGCACGCGTGCCAGATAACACAGGGCGCCGAAGCCCAGGGCCGCGATATAGGCTATCCAGAAGCCCGCGGCACCCAGGGCCGGGACCACCAGATCCGTGCGGGCCAGCGTGAAGCCCAGGGGCAGGCCGATGACCCAGTAAGAGGCGAAGCAGACCAGGGAGATGGTCCTTGTATCGTTGTAGGCACGCAGGATGCCGATGCTGATGGTCTGCAGGGCGTCCACCAGCTGATAGCAGGAGCCGAGCAGCAGCAGGCCCGTGGCCAGGGCGGTCACGGCGGGGTCATCGTTGTAGATGTGCACGATCTGCTCGCGGAACAGGGCCGTGCAGGCGGCGATGACCAGCGACGAGGCGGCCCCCATGCACAGGGCCGTGCGGGCCGAAAGGCGCGCCCGCCCCAGCCGCCCGGCCCCCACGCTCTGCCCCACCCGGATGGCCGCCGTGATGTTCAGCGACAGGGGCAGCATGAAGACCAGTCCGGCAAAGTTCATGGCGATCTGGTGCCCGGCCACCACCACCTTGCCCAGCGGCGCCAGCAGCAGGGCCGTGACCGCGAACAGCGAGACCTCGAAGAACACGGCCAGCGCGCCGGGCAGGCCGATGCGCAGGATGCGCCAGATCAGCGGGACGTCGAAGCGGCAGGGCACCGGTTCCGGGGTGTAGGGGGCGGCCAGGGGGCTGGCATCGTCCCGGGCGCGGGCCTCACAGCCGCAGGACCGTGCCGTGCGCGGCAGCAGCAGGGGCAGGAACAGGGGATGCAGGTCCCGGTACTGGGCATCCCGGCGCACATAATAGATCATGCAGACGGCCATGAACCAGTAACACAGGGCCGTGGCCACGCCGCAGCCCACGGCCCCCAGCCGGGGCAGGCCCAGCTTGCCGTAGATGAGCACATAGTTGCAGGGCACGTTGAGCGCCAGGCCCAGGATGCCGATGATCATGGCCGGGCGCGTGCGGGCATAGCCTTCCAGGAAGCTGCGCACGTTGACGAACAGCATGAAGCCCGGCAGGCCCCAGAGCATGGCGCGCAGGTAGCCGCCGCCCAGGCGGGAGAGCTCCTCGTCCAGCCCGAAGGACTGCAAATGCCAGGAGATGACGTAAAAGACGGTCATCAGGATGGCGCTGATGCCCAGGGTGAGCCAGATGCCCTGCCGCAGCAGGTGCGGGGTGCGCGGGCGCTGTCCGCCGCCCACCAGATGGGCGCTCATGGCCGGCAGGGAAAGCAGGCAGCCGATGCCCAGCAGGGAAAGGGGGTTCCAGATGGAACCGGCCACGGCCACGGCGGCCATGTCCGCCGTGCTGGCCTGACCGGTCATGGCCGTGTCCACGAAGTTCATGCCCATCTGGGACATCTGGGCCACAAACACAGGGAGGCCCAGAGCCACAAAGCGCCGGGCCTCGGACAACGAAAAGAACGGGTTCTGCATGGTCTCCCATCCGCAGCCGGAACGATCCGGTGACAAGACAAGCCCTCATGCCGGGCCGGAGGCAGGCGGGGCAGCCTGCCGGCACAGCCGTGGCAGGGTACGGTCCGCGCTCCTCCTATACCTGCTCCCCCCCTGAATGACAAGCCCGCGCCCTATCGGGGAAAGACGTTCCCGGACAAGCGGCGGGGCCCCTCCGCCGACTGTCCGCAACGCCCCTGCCCTGCAGGGACAAAACGTCATCCGTCACGGCAGGCATGTCCGTGAAGATGGGGCCTTCAGCCACGCAAAAAGGGAGGCCCTGCCATGCCTCCCCCTTCCCCGCGCGCATCCGGCAAAGGCTGCCCGGGGCCTCCGGTCAGCGGCGGATGCGCTGCCGCACGGCCGCCGCATCCAGACGGTGCAGACGGCCCGTGCGCAAACGGTACAGGACGAAGCTCACCCACAGGGCCAGGCCGTAGCCCGTCCAGAAGCCGGGGGCGCCCAGGGCGGGCACCAGCCAGTCCGTACGGGCCAGGGCCCAGCCCGTGCCCAGCCCCACGATCCAGTAGGAGAACAGACAGACGCCCAGGATGTAGCGGGTATCGTTGTAGGCGCGCAGCACACCGATGCTCACCGTCTGCAACGATTCCGGTATCTGGTTGACGGCGGCGAAGGCCAGCAGGAGCACGGCCAGCTCCAGCACGGCGGGGTCCGCGTTGTAGATCCGGGCGATCTGCGGCCGCAGGCACAGGGTGGCCGTCATGGTCAGCAGGGCCAGGCCCAGCCCCAGGCACAGGGCCGTGCGGGCCGAAAGGCGGGCCCGTTCCAGACGGCCGGCCCCCAGGTTCTGCCCCACCCGGATGGCCACGGTGATGTTCAGCGACAGGGGCAGCATGTAGACGATGCTGGAAAAGTTCATGGCGATCTGGTGCCCGGCCACCACCACCTTGCCCAGCGGCGCCAGCAGCAGGGCCGTGACCGCGAACAGCGAAGCCTCGAAACAGGCGGCCAGCGCGCCGGGCAGGCCGATGCGGAAGATGCGCCGGACCAGCGGCCAGTCCACCCGCCGGGCCCCGCCGCCCTCCCCGGCCGCACGCGGCAGCAGGGGGCAGGAACAGCGGCCCCAGCCTGCGGCAGCGCGCCTCGCGCCGGGCATACAGGGCCAGGGTCAGGCCCATGAACCAGTAGCACAGGGCCGTGGCCACGCCGCAGCCCACGGCCCCCAGCCGGGGCAGGCCCAGCTTGCCGTAGATGAGCACATAATTGCAGGGCACGTTGAGCGCCAGCCCCAGCAGGCCCACCAGCATGGCCGGACGCGTGCGGGCATAGCCTTCCAGGAAGCCGCGCACGTTGACGAACAGCATCATGCCCGGCAGGCCGAAGAGCATGGCCCGCAGATACCCGGCCGCCAGCGGCGCCAGCTCGGCATCCAGGCCGAACAGCTCCAGATGGAGGGAAAGGAAGGCGAACACGCCCATCAGCACCAGCGAGAGCAGGCCCGAGAGCCAGAGGCCCTGCCGCAGCAGATGCGGGGTGCGCCGCTGCTCGCCGCCGCCCACCAGATGGGCCATCATGGCGGGCAGGGACAGAAGACAGCCCATGCCCAGCAGGGAAACAGGCACCCAGATGGAGCCCGAGACGGCCACGGCGGCCATGTCCGCCGTACTGGCCCGGCCGGTCATGGCCGTGTCCACGAAGTTCATGCCCATCTGGGCGATCTGCGTCACCAGCACGGGCAGGCCCAGCGCCAGGAAGCGGCGGGCCTCACTGAGGGAAAAGAATCTGTTCCTGGTCATCATGTTCCGCGGAAAAGGCAACAACAGGGCCGCCCTGCGGGGCGGCCCTGAAAAGGCCCCGGCGGCATGCCGCACGAGGCCCGGACAGGTACAGCAAGGCATGGGGCCTGACGCGGCCTGCCCTACAGGAAGAGCCCCGCCTCGGGCAGGCGCAGGCCCTGCATCCTGGCCGCGGTCTCCACCAGACGGGCGATGGCCTGACGGCCCGTATCGCCCAGGTCACGGCTGTATTCGGTGACGAAGGTCCTGATGTGGGCCGAGGTCACGCTCTCGGCCAGCTCCTGCGCATGTTCGCGGATGAAGTCCGCCGAGGCGCGCGGGTTGGCATTGGCATAATCCACGCTGGCCGTGATGGCCGCCTCGATGGCGCGGGCCAGCTCCACGGGCACGTCGCGCCGCACGGCGATGGCGCCCAGCGGCAGGGGCGCATGATAGGTAGCCTCCCACCACTGCCCCAGGTCCAGCAGCTTCACCAGGCCGCGCTCGGCATAGGTGAAACGGCCCTCGTGGATGATGACGCCCATGTCCGCCTCGCCGGTCAGCACTGCGTCCATGACATCGCTGAAGAGCATCTCCTCACGCGGGCCCTGGAAGCCGCCGTGCAGGGTCAGCAGCAGGTTGGCCGTGGTCATGAGGCCCGGCACGGCCACGCGGGCCGTTTTCCATTTTTCCTCGGGCAGGTCTTCGCGGGCCACCACCAGCGGGCCGCAGCCCCAGCCCAGGGCGGCGCCCGAGGCCATGATGGCGTAATCGTCCATGATGTAGGGCACCACGCCCAGCGAGAGCTTGGTCACCGGCAGTTTCTTCTGCCGGGCAAGGGCATTGAGTTCCTCCACATCGGCCATGTGCGGCGTGAAATGCGCCGGGGACGGCACCAGCCGGTGCAGCAGCGCATGGAAAATGTAGGTATCATTGGGACAGGGCGAAAGGCCCAGCGTCATGTTCTCCGCCACGGGACACCTCTCTTTGTTTGATCCGGCACAACAGTTTGACAGGCAGCGAGGCTGGAACATATATTGCGCTGTTCCGGCCTTCGGCCAATCATCATCTGAGGATACCCATTATGCTGGATGCTTCCTATTACGCAAGCCTCGGGCTTGCCGACGTTCTGGACAAGGTCCTTGCCGGCCAGCGCCTGAGCGCCGAAGACGGCATGGCGCTTTTCGCCTGCCCCGACATCACCGCCGTGGGCGCCCTGGCCCACCATGCGCGTTGCCGCATGCACGGGGACAAGACCTCGTATGTGGTCAACCGCCAAATAAATTATACCAATGTCTGCGTCAACGGCTGCGTTTTCTGCGCCTTCCGCCGCGACAGCGAAGAAGACCAGGGGGCTTTCTGCCTGAGTACCGAAGAAGTGCTGGAGCGCCTGCGCGCCGCTGATGCCACGCCCCTGCATCTGGACGAGCTGCACATCGTGGGCGGCTGCCATCCCACCCGTCCTTTCCAGTGGTTCCTGGACACCCTGCGTGCCGCGCGCGAACTCAATCCCGGCCTGCTCATCAAGGCCTTCACCCCGGTGGAGATCGCCCACTTCGCCAGGATGGAAGGCTGTTCCACCCTCGAAGTGCTGCAGCGCCTCAAGGACGCCGGTCTGGTCATGATGCCCGGCGGCGGCGCCGAGATCTTCGACGAAGACCTGCGCGCCCGTATCTGCCCCCACAAGGCCGGTTCCGCCGAGTGGCTGCGCATCTCCGGCGAGGCCCACAGCCTGGGCATCAAGACCAACTGCACCATGCTCTACGGCCATCTGGAGACCTGTGCCATGCGCGTGGACCATCTCTGCCGCCTGCGCGAACAGCAGGACAAAAGCGGCGGGTTCACCTGCTTCATCCCCCTGCCCTTCCTGACCGAGAACAGCAGGCTCAAGCTGCCTGAGGAAAAGCTCGGCCCCGTGCGCGGTCTCGACCAGCTGCGCACCGTGGCCGTCTCGCGCCTGATGCTGGACAACATCCCCCACATCAAGGCCTACTGGATCATGATGGGCACCAAGCTGGCCCAGACGGCCCTCTGGTACGGCGCCGACGACCTGGACGGCACCGTGGTGGAAGAGCACATCGGCCATATGGCCGGTGCCGGTTCCGCCCAGGGCCTGACCCTCAAGGAGCTGGAATTCATGATCCGTGAAGCGGGCTTCACGCCCGTGCGGCGCAACGCCATCTTCCATACCGTCCCGACCGAGGAGGCCCGCGCATGAGCGACCAGCAGTTCCGTCCGGCGCACAGCGCCTTTGATGAAAGCCCCGAAGTGAAGGAGGCCGCGGCCCTTTCCCTGGCCGGGAAGCGCCTGGACCGCGCCGCCGCCGAAGCCCTGTATTACGGCGCCTCCCTGCACACGCTGGCCCGGCTGGCCCACGCCATGCGCCTGCGCCTGCATCCCGAGCCCATCGTCACCTATGTGGGCGACCGCAACATCAACTATTCCAACGTCTGCGTCTGCGCCTGCCGCTTCTGCGCCTTCTTCCGCGCGCCCGAATCCGGCGAAGGCTACGTCATCACCCGCGAGGAGATGGCCCGGAAGATCGACGAGACCCTGCGCCTGGGCGGCACCCAGATCCTGTTGCAGGGCGGGCACCATCCCGACCTGCCCCTGGAATGGTACGAAGACCTGCTGCGCTGGATGCGTGCCACCTGGCCCGGCCTGCACATCCATGCCTTCTCCCCGCCGGAGATCTTCTTCTGGTCGCAGAAGTTCGGCCTGAGCGTGGACGAGGTCATCTCCCGCCTCAGGGCCGCCGGTCTGGACTCCATCCCCGGCGGCGGCGCCGAGATCCTCCAGAACGAGGTCCGCGCCCGGGTCTCGCCCAACAAGTGCAGCGCCGACCAGTGGCTCTACGTCATGGAACGCGCCCACAAACAGGGCATGCGCACCACCGCCACCATGATGTTCGGCCATGAGGAAGAGCCCCGCCACCGTCTGGACCACCTCTTCGCCGTGCGCGAGGTGCAGGACAGGACCCACGGCTTCACGGCCTTCATCCCCTGGACCTTCCAGCCTGCCCATACCCGCATCAACGTGACGGCCTCCCTGCCCGCACCCGCCTATCTGCGCCTGCTGGCCGTGTCGCGCCTGGTGCTGGACAATATCGCCAACATCCAGTCCTCCTGGGTGACCATGGGCCCCGAAGTGGCCCAGCTGGCCCTTTCTACGGTGCCAACGACTTCGGCTCGCTCATGATCGAGGAGAACGTGGTGGCCGCCGCCGGCGTGTCCTACCACCTGACCCGTCACGAGATCCACAAGATCATCCGTGCCGCCGGCTTCACCCCCGTGCAGCGCACCATGAACTACACCCCCGTGGACCCGCAGCCCGAAGACTAGCTGACCATAAAGGGACGAGACGAGGAGGCGGCCCCCCTTTTGTGAACAAAAGGTGCGGCCTCCCCCTCGCGCTCCCCCTCCACGCCAAAAAACTTTGCCCGGGCCTGTCTCATGCAGCAGGCCCGGGCATCGTGTCCGGCATGGGAAACGGGAAAAACGCGGCCTATCCTGCCGGTCCACCGGCGCGACGGGCGCAGGCATATCCGCAGGTGCCGGGAGATCCCCGCAGACGGAAAAAGACAGAAAAGCGGACATGACCCTGATGGTCATGTCCGCTTTTTTGATGGCAGCATCGCGTCAGCGGAAGGTCCGCCGCGTACGGCGGGTCTTCCGCGCCTGCAACGACGCGACGCTGCCGGGGGCACGGGGAAGGGATCCTTCCGGGCCGTCTGCAAGGACATGTGCCGCTTTCAGCGGAAGACATCCTTGCATGGGCCTGTTTCTGGAAAAGGAGGACAGGGAGGGCCATCGGCCCGCCGGGAGCCACCGGATACCGGCCCTCAGGCCGCACCCGTCACGACGAAGAGGAGGGGCCGTCGCTGCACGGGAGACCCCGGGCACCGGCAGCGGGGCAACGCCCCCCCTGTCCCGCAATCTTTTTTCAGATCTCGCTTTCCGGGATGCCGCAGGCCCGGGCCACGCCCGCACCGTAGGCGGGATCGGCCTTGGCGCAATGGCGGATATGGCGCAGCTTGATCTCGCGGGGCGCATCGCCCAGGGCACGGGCCGTATTGCCGAACAGCTCTTCCTGCTGTTCCGGCGTCATCACGCGGAACAGCTTGCCGGGCTGCTCGAAGTAGTCGGCGTCATCGCAGGGATAGTCCCAGCGGGCCGCGTCGCCGCTGATCTTCAGGGGCGGTTCGCTGAAATCGGGCTGTTCCTGCCAGGCGCCCGTGCTGTTGGGCTCGTAGCTGGTATGGCCGCCGTAGTTGCCGTCCACCCGCATGGCGCCGTCCCGGTGGAAGCTGTGATAGGGACAGCGGGGACGGTTCACCGGGATCATGGTGTGGTTGACCCCCAGGCGGTAGCGCTGGGCATCCCCGTAGGAGAACAGACGGCCCTGCAGCATCTTGTCGGGCGAGACGCCGATGCCGGGCACCAGGTTGGCGGGATTGAAGGCCGCCTGCTCCACCTCGGCAAAGTAGTTCTCGGGATTGCGGTTCAGTTCCAGCACGCCCACTTCCATGAGGGGATAGTCCTTGTGGTACCAGACCTTGGTCAGGTCGAAGGGATGATAGGGCAGCTTTTCGGCGTCTTCCTCGGGCATGATCTGGAAGTACAGGGTCCAGCGGGGGAAGTCGCCCTTTTCGATATGCTCGTACAGATCGCGCTGGTGGCTGTCCCGGTCACGGCCGATGAGCTCCTGCGCCTCGGCATCGGTGAGGTTCCTGATGCCCTGCTGGGTCCTGAAATGGAACTTGACCCAGAAGCGCCTGTTCTCCGCATTGATGAGGCTGTAGGTGTGGCTGCCGAAACCGTGCATGTGCCGGTACGAGGCCGGGATGCCGCGATCGCTCATGACCACGGTGATCTGGTGCAGGGCCTCGGGCAGCAGGGTCCAGAAGTCCCAGTTGTCCGTGGCGCTGTGCATGTTGGTGCGCGGGTTGCGCTTGACCACATGGTTCAGGTCGGGGAACTTGAGCGGATCACGCAGGAAAAAGACCGGCGTGTTGTTGCCCACCATGTCCCAGTTGCCCTGGTCCGTGTAGAATTTGACGGCAAAACCGCGGATGTCGCGCTCCGCGTCCGCCGCGCCGCGTTCACCGGCCACGGTGGAAAAGCGGACGAAGACCTCGGTCTGCTTGCCGACCTCGGCAAAAAGCGAGGCCCTGGTATACGGGGTGACATCATGCGTCACCGTGAACGTCCCGTAAGCGCCGGAGCCCTTGGCATGCATGCGCCGCTCCGGGATGACCTCACGGTCGAAATGGGCCAGTTTTTCCTGGAACCAGACATCCTGCATCAGCATGGGCCCGCGCGGACCGGCAGTCAGGGCATGATTGTTGTCGGCTACCGGCGCACCGGCACTGGTGGTCAGGCGGTCGTTTTTGTCAGTCATGTGCTTTCTCCTGGTTTGCGCACCGGGGTGGTGCAGTGACAGCCTCCCCAGGAGGTATCGCCAGACAAGAAATGCCATGACCGGCAATTTTTGTAAATAGTAATTATTACTATTTAGATATTTTTTGTCTTCCCTAACGGGCGCACACCCCGCCTACCCGCCGGGCCCCGCCCCATCCGCGCGGACGGCACAGGACAGTTGCCTGCCTCCCCGCCCGGCCGGCGCCCGCGGGCTCAGTGCTGCAGCACCAGCAGGCCGATACGGGCCAGACGGCTGTCCTCGCTGCCGTGGGCGCCGCCGACGCCGATACCGCCCACCACCACATCCTCAAGGATGATGGGGATGCCGCCTTCCATGAGGGAAAAATTGGGGTCGAGGTAACGGATGTCCGCCGGGATGGAGCCGTCCCGCACACCACGGGCGAGGATGGCCGTCTCGCGCTTCTGGGAGGCCGCCGTGTAGGCCTTTTTGTAACTGGCGCTGATGGTGTGCACACCGGCCTCATGGTCACGCAGCACCGCCAGTATCTGCCCGGAACGGTCCACCACGGTCACGGTGACGGCCTTTCCGCTTTCCCGGGCCTCGTGCATGACCACCTCGACCATGCTCTGGGCCTGTTCCCCTGTCAGGACAGGCTCGCGCACGACAGTGCCCGCATTCTCGGTCTCCAGTGCGGCGGCCATGACCGGGGCCCCTCCCAGCAGCGCCCCTGCCAGCAATACAAGAAAAAAACATCTGAACATGACTCACCTGCTTTTTCCCATCATATACAGGAAGGCGGAAGGACGTCAAAACGCCGCTCCCGCCCTTTCCTTTTTGCCGTGGGCCTGTTATGCAGCATCCGGGGATGCGCCCGCACGGCCGCTTCCCCGCCCCGCTGCCCCCGGACAGCCCACCCAGAAACGGCCGCGCCGCGGCCAGGAGGAACGCCATGTCCAGTGAACCCGGTCTGCCCGCTGATACCCTGCGCATGGGCCGTATCGGCTACCTCAATGTCCTGCCCATCTATCATCCTCTGGAAGCGGGCATCATCCCCCACGATTTCGAGATCATCTCCGGGCCGCCCGCCGTCCTCAACAACATGATGGCCCGGGGCGAGCTGCACATCTCCTCCAATTCCTGTTTCGAATATGCCATGCGCCCCGAGCGCTACCATCTGGTGGAGGATCTTTCCATCGGCTCCCACGGCAATGTGATGAGCGTGCTGCTCATGTCCCGCCGCCCCGTGGAGCGGCTGGACGGCCAGACCATCCTCATCAGCGGCGAGACCCATACCTCCGTGGCCCTGCTGCGCCTGCTCATGAAGGACCACTACCACTGCGACGTGCGCTACGTCACCGGCGCCGTCACGCCCACCCTGGGCACGGAAAGGGCCCCCGAAGCCTTCCTGGCCATCGGGGACGAGGCCCTGCGCCTGCGCAACCATCCCGACTATCCCTACCGCCTCGACCTGGCCGATGCCTGGGTGGAATGGACCGGCCTGCCCTTCATCTTCGGCGTCTGGGTGGTCAGCCACGACGCCGTGCAGAAAAAGCTCTTCCACAGCGATCCCGGCGCGCTCATGCGCCAGGGCCGGGACTGGGGCCTTTCCCACATGGATGTCATCCTCGACCTCACCGGCCACGGCTGCCCCCTGTCGCGCGAGGAACTGACCGTCTATTACAACGAAGGCCTGACCTTCAGCCTGGGCGAACGCGAACTGCAGGGCCTCACCCTCTTCTACCGCAAGCTGGCCGATGCCCGCATGATCCCCGGTGTGCCCCCCCTGCGCTTCTTCCATATGTAAGCAGTTTTTTGGGGGAAGGAGGGACCTTGCCCTGCTGTCGATGCCCGTAGCTCCCGTCGTCGCAACGGGCACGGCCTGCGGCCGCCTTCGGTCGCCGGCTCGCGCGCAAAGGTCCCTCCTTCCCCCAAACCCCCATCCTCCTCCCAACGCGCTTTATGCAGGAGGATGGACTCCCCGGTATAACGCCGGACAGTCCCCACTGCCGGTCCCCCGGCAAAACGGCCCCACTAAACACGGCTCTCTGGCAAAGAAAGCTGTCGCCCATGACATAAAACGCGAAAGGCAGTTTGCCCTCCGCTTTTTTGTTATGGTCATCCGTTCAAGGGCACACTGCACACGCAAGGCACGCCATACGCACCAAGAACAAGAAGAGGAAGGCAAAATGCCTTCCTCTTCTTGTCTTTCCGGTCCACGGGCCGTTGCCGCTCCCCGCCGTCCAGCGACGGGGACCTGCGGCCCCACCTGAAAAAAGTTTTTTGGAAGGGGGTGCGGGGAGAACCTTTGTGCACAAAGGTTTCCCCCGCTCAAATCCCTCCCCTTGCCATCATCTATTGCGGCGCAGGGGCGCTGCTGCCCTTGTCGCCCCTGCCGGCGCGCAGGCTGAGATAGAGCGGCTGGGCCGTGGCGCGACCGGAAAAGATCTCTTCCGCGGAAGCGGCCAGGGCATGGGGCAGGACCTCGTCCACATGGTCCACGAAGACGATCTCCAGATCCTCCAGCACCTCGGCGGGCACTTCCTTGAGGTCCTTTTCGTTGTCATGCGGCATGAGGACCTTTTTGATGCCGCTGCGGCGGGCAGCCAGGAGCTTTTCCCGCAGGCCGCCGATGGGCAGCACGCGGCCGCGCAGGGATATCTCGCCGGTCATGGCCACATCGTTGCGCACCGGGATGCCCAGCAGGGCCGAGGTGATGGACGTGGCCAGGGTGATGCCGGCCGAGGGGCCGTCCTTGGGCGTGGCGCCGTCGGGCACATGCACATGGATGTCCACCTTGCGATGGAAGCGCGGATCGAGGCCCAGGATCTCGGCGCGGGAACGCACATAGGTCAGGGCCGCACGGGCGGACTCGGTCATCACGTCGCCCAGCTGGCCGGTGATGACCACCTGCCCGGAACCGGACATGAGGCTGGTCTCCACCATCAGGATCTCGCCGCCGCGCTGGTTGTAGGCCAGACCGGCGCAGACGCCCACCTGGGACTCGCTCTCGCGTTCCTCGTGGCGGTACTTCTTGACGCCGAGGAAGGAGGCCAGGTTCTGGCGGGAGATGCTCACGCACTTGTCCAGATCGTCGTCCTCCACCAGCCGTATGGCGGTCTTGCGGCACAGGGCGGCGATCTCGCGCTCCAGATTGCGCACGCCCGCTTCGCGGGTGTAGGAACGGATGATCTCCAGGATGGCGCCGTCGGACAGCGCGATGTTCTCCGGCTTCAGGCCGTGTTCCTTCACCTGGCGCGGCAGCAGGAAGTTGCGGGCGATCTGGCGCTTTTCCGTCTCCAGATAGCTGTTGAGCTCGATGATCTCCATGCGGTCCAGCAGCGGGGCCGGGATGGTGTCCAGCGAGTTGGCCGTGGTGATGAAGAACACCCTGGAAAGGTCGTACTCCAGATCCAGATAGTGGTCCATGAAGGTGCTGTTCTGTTCCGGGTCCAGCACTTCCAGCAGGGCCGAGGCCGGGTCGCCCCGGAAGTCCGAGGTCATCTTGTCGATCTCGTCCAGACAGAACAGGGGGTTGCTGCTCCTGACCCGCTTCAGGGACTGGATGATCTTGCCGGGCAGGGCGCCCACATAGGTACGGCGATGGCCGCGGATCTCGGCCTCGTCACGCACGCCGCCCAGGGAAAGGCGCACGTATTCGCGCCCCGTGGCCCGGGCCACGCTTTTGGCCAGCGAGGTCTTGCCCACGCCTGGCGGGCCCACGAAGCAGAGGATGGGACCGCGCAGGCCGTGGGAAAGTTTCTGCACGGCCAGGTATTCCAGGATGCGGTCCTTGGGCTTTTCCAGACCGAAGTGGTCGCCCTCGAGGATGGCGCGGGCCTTTTCGATGTCGATGTCGATCTCTTTGAGGTCGTTCCAGGGCAGGTCCAGCAGCCAGTCCACATAGTTGCGCACCACGGTGTATTCTGCGGCCGAGGGCGGCATGCTGCGCAGCTTGCGCAGCTCGGACTGGCAGCGGGCGCGGGCCTCCTGCGGCATGTTGCGGCCTTCGAGCTTTTTTTTCCAGCTCGTCCACTTCGGCCTGGGGATCGTCCTCGCGGCCCATCTCCTTGTTGATGGCCTTGAGCTGCTCGCTGAGGTAGTATTCGCGCTGGTTGCGCTCCATCTGCACCTTGACGCGGTTCTTGATGCGCTTTTCCACCGAGGCCAGGGCCACTTCGCCCTGCAAAAGCTCGTACACGCGTTCCAGGCGCTCGGTGACGTCGGCGATCTCCAGCACTTCCTGCTTCTTGCGGTAATCCACCTTGAGGTGGGGCACCACGGCGTCGGCCAGCGGCCCGGCATCACGCAGGGCCATGATGGACATGAGCGCTTCCTGGGTCAGCTTCTTGTTGTTCTTGGCGTACTCTTCCAGCGCTTCCTGCACGGTGCGCACCAGGGCCTCGCGCTCTTCGGGGCGGCTCTCGCTTTCCGGCACCGTGCAGAGCATGGCCATCAGGCAGTTGTCCTGTTCGCGCAGTTCCGTCCAGCGGGCACGGTGCAGGCCTTCGAACAGCACCTTGATGGTGCCGTCGGGCAGGCGCAGCATCTGCAGGACCTTGCAGACGACCCCCACGGGGCTCAGATCATCGGCGCCGGGCTTCTCCACATCGGGCTCGCGCTGGGCCACCAGGAACATCTGCTTGTTGTAACCGGACTGGGCCAGCTCGATGGCCTTGATGGACGCCTCGCGCCCCACGAAAAGCGGCATGATGGTACGCGGCAGCATGACCACTTCGCGCAGGGGCATGACCGGCAGCTCGGCAAAAAAGCGCGCTTCGCGCTGGAATTCGGACATAGTGTACCTCGTAAAAGGGCCGCGCGGGCGGCCCGCTCAGCCGTCGGGACGGCCGGGCCGGATGGCCCCTGTATATCGTTGAAAGGGGAAGGATCCCCTTTGCCTGCGGCAAAGGCGGATGCTTCCCCCCTTTCAGCTCTTGTGACAGCCTGCCCGGGGGCAGGCCCCGGCATGGTGCGGGCGCACCGGGCAGCGGCCGCAGGCGGGAACGGTGTCCGCGCCGTGCGGCCATGCCGGAGGCCGGGCTAATTCATGCTGGCGTCGGCAGCGGCGCCTTCGGCGCTTTCGTCATACAGCAGCACCGGCTCCTTGCCCTTTTTCGATGACGGCCCGGTTGATGAGGCATTCCTTGACACCGGGCATGGAGGGCAGACGGAACATGATGTCCAGCATGGTGCGCTCCATGACGTTGCGCAGGCCGCGCGCGCCGGTCTTGCGCTCGATGGCCCGGGCCGCGATGGCCTTGAGGGCATTGGGCGTGAAGCGCAGATGCACGTGGTCCAGTTCGAACAGCTTCTGGTACTGGCGCACCAGGGCGTTCCTGGGCTCGGTCAGGATGCGCACCAGGTCGGCCTCGTCCAGATCGTCCACATGGGTGATGATGGGGATGCGGCCCACGAATTCGGGGATCAGGCCGAACTTCACCAGGTCCTGGGGCTGGATCTTTTCCAGCAGCTCGCCCAGGGGCATCTCCTTCTTGGAGCAGACCTGGGCGCCGAAGCCCATGGAGCTGCCGCTCATGCGGGAGCCCACGATCTTGTCCAGTCCCACGAAGGCCCCGCCCACGATGAACAGGATATTGCTGGTATCCATGCGGATGAATTCCTGCTGGGGATGCTTGCGGCCGCCCTTGGGCGGGATGTTGGCCTCGGTGCCTTCGATGATCTTGAGCAGGGCCTGCTGCACGCCTTCGCCGGACACGTCGCGGGTGATGGAGGGGCCGTCGCTCTTGCGGGAGATCTTGTCGATCTCGTCGATGTAGATGATGCCCTTGCTGGCGGCTTCGATGTCGTAGTCGGCATTCTGCAGCAGCTGCACCAGGATGTTCTCCACGTCCTCGCCCACATACCCGGCTTCGGTCAGGGTCGTGGCGTCGGCGATGGCAAAGGGCACGCGCAGCACCTTGGCCAGGGTCTTGGCCAGCAGGGTCTTGCCGCTGCCGGAGGGCCCCACCAGCAGGATGTTGCTCTTTTCCAGCTCCACGTCGTCGCCCAGGGCGTCGGCGAAGAAGACGCGCTTGTAGTGGTTGTGCACGGCCACGGAAAGGATCTTCTTGGCCTCGGTCTGGCCGATGACGTATTCATCCAGGCGGGCCTTGATCTCCTGCGGCGAGAGCAGGCGCTCGTCGGCCTCCTCCACCTGCTGCTGGACCTTGTCACGGGCGATGATGTCGCCGCAGGCGCGCACGCAGTTGTCGCAGATGCAGGCGTTGTCCTGCACGATAAGGTTGTTCACCTCCAGCTCGCTGCGTCCGCAGAAGGAGCAGCGCAGCGGTTCCTGTCCTGAATTCTTGCTGTTGGACATAGACTAGTTCTTCTCCGTCATATCGCTGCGCGATACCAGTACCCGGTCGATGATGCCGAATTCGAGGGCCTGCTCGGGGGTGAGGAAATTGTCGCGTTCCGTGGCCCGGACCACCTCGTCATAGCTCTTGCCGGTGTTTTCGGCCAGCAGGGTGTTCAGGCGCTCCTTGATGCGCAGCATCTCGCGGGCATGGATGTCCACATCCGTGGCCTGGCCCTGGAAGCCGCCCAGCGGCTGGTGGATCATGATCTGGCTGTTGGGCAGCGCGTAGCGCATGCCCTTTTGCCCGGCCGCCAGCAAAAATGCCCCCATGCTGGCGGCCCGGCCCATGCACACCGTGCTGACGGGCGCGGTGATGTAGCGCATGGTGTCATAGATGGCCAGACCGGCGGTCACGGAGCCGCCGGGAGAGTTGATGTACAGGCTGATCTCCTTCTCCGGGTCCTGGGATTCCAGGAACAGGAGCTGGGCGCAGACAAGGGAGGCCACAGTGTCGTTCACTTCGCTGCCCAGCAGGATGATGCGATCCTTGAGCAGGCGGGAATAGATATCATAGGCGCGTTCGGAACGGCCCGTGGTTTCGATGACCATGGGGACGAGGGACATGAAAACCTCTCTGTGAGTTAAACCGTATAAATTCGACGCCGCCGCGACGGGAGGACCGCCGCGGCGTACGTCAAAAGCGGACGACGAAGCGTCGCCGGAAGGGTGCGGGGAACATCTGCACCGTGGTGCAGACATGACCCGCCTTAGTTGTTTTCTTCAGTCTTTTCTGCGGGCTTGGGCTCCACTTCCTTCACCTGGGCCTTGGCATAGACGGCGTCCATGGCCTTGTCGGCCAGGATGCGGTCACGCAGGGTAAAGATCATGCCGCTCTTTTCATAGGCTTCGCGCACCTGCTTGAAGTCCTCGCCGCTGCGCATGCACAGCTGGTAGAGCTGGGCATTGACTTCCTGCTCGCTCACTTCCAGGCCTTCCTTCTTGGCGATGGCCAGCAGCAGCACCTGCATGCGGGTGATCTCTTCGGCCTGGGGCCGGACTTCCTTCAGCAGTTCTTCTTCGCTCTTGCCCAGGGAATCCAGGCTCTTGCCCTGGCGTTCCAGGCGGGCGCGCATGTCGGCCAGCAGGGTGCGGGCCTGCACGTCCACCATGCTGGGCGGCAGTTCGAATTCCACCATCTTCACCAGCTTGTCCAGCATGGACTTCTGGGCGGACCCCTTGTTCAGGTTGTAACGGCTGGAACGGTAGCTTTCGCGGATGCCGGCCTTGAGTTTTTCCACGTTTTCCACGCCCACGGCCTTGGCCAGTTCGTCATCCACGGCGGGCAGCTGGCGTTCCTTGATGGCATGCACCTTGACCTTCATGGTCACGGTCTTGCCGGCCAGATCCTTGGCCAGGAAGTCCTGGGGGAAGGTGATGTCGCCTTCGGCCTCGCCGCCCAGCTTGATGGTCTTGACCAGCTTTTCGAAATCTTCCAGGGCCTGCTTCTCGCCCAGGGCCAGGTCGAAACCCTCAGCCTTGATGCCTTCCAGGGGCTTGCCGTTCTGGTAGGCGCAGAAGTCGATGTTGGCCACCTGGCCGTCCACGGCCGGGCCGTCACCGTCCACGGGCACCAGCTTGGAGCGGTCGCGGCGGATGCGCTCCACCACTTCTTCCACTTCAGCGTCGTCCACGACGGTCTTTTCCTGCTCCACTTCCATGCCTTCGTAGGGGGGCAGGTCAAAGGTGGGCAGCACTTCGAACTCGATGCTGTAATTCATGCCCTTGCCGCGTTCCATGACAGGCTCGCCGTCCACCATGCTGATGCCGGAGACGGGGGTCACGTCCAGCTTGGACATCACTTCATTGATGTGCACGTTGACGAGGTCCTGGCGGGCTTCTTCGTAGATGCGGTCGCGGAAGCGCTGTTCGATGACGGAAGCGGGCACCTTGCCCTTGCGGAAACCGTCAATCTGCACAGACGTCTTGTACAGGGCGACAGCGCCCATGATGGCGGCTTCCACTTCCTTGGGATCAGTGGTGATGGCAACCTTTTTTTCTTGACCGGGGACAAATCTTCAACAGTATATTCCACGAGGCGCTCCTTTAACGAAAAGTCTCTTTTTTCCGCCGCGCCCCGGGATGACCCGGAGACGACACGCGACCAGGGCCGCACGGCAGTTCTTTGAATGATGACACGGCACAGGGCACGTATCACCCGGCATGGCGAGTGACTCGCCAGCCGCGACAATCGCTTCTCATAGCCCAAAGAACGGCGGATTTCAAGCGGCCGGCGCCATCTTCCCGGCGGCTCCCTGCTGCCAAAGATAAGCACGGAAGCGTGCCGGTCAAGATGGCAGGGGCCCTTTGCCGGAAAGGCGGGAAAGGACGGCGGGCGGCCCGCAGCGGGGCATCGGGGACAAGGGACCGCACAGCGGCCGGACACGGCCTCCCGCTCCCGGAGAGGGCGGGCAGGACGATCTCCCCGGAGGGTGGCCAACACCGGAGAAGGCCGGGGCCGGAAGGACGCCGGATCCGCCGAGCTGCCGGCAGCCCCGCGGGCCGGGTGGCGCCCCGGGATGCCGGGAAGTGCCATGCCTCCCGGCCGGGCACGGGACAGACGCGTTCCGCCTGGAAGCCCGGCCGCAAAAAACAAGGACGTTCCGCGGCCCTGCCGGGAACGTCCTTGCAAATTCTGGTGCGAGAGGCGGGACTTGAACCCGCATGGATAAACCGCTGGATTCTAAGTCCAGTGCGTCTACCAATTCCGCCACTCTCGCAAAGATACCCTGTATAGCACAGACACTTTTCCCCCCGCAAGTTTGCCCTGCCCCGGCCTGCGCGGGGCCAGGCCCGTGACCGGCAGCATCAGGGCACGGCGCCGTGCCGCCGTTCCGGCGGAAAGCGGGACAGCAGGACGGAGGACGGGCCCCCTGCCGCAGGAGCCCGATGCCCGGGAAGGGGGCAGCGCCGAAGCCTTCCCCGGCGGATCGCGCTCTCCCGCCTACCGCAGCAGCAGACGCGGCCCGCCGGAACGCGCTTCCAGCACCTCGCCGATCTCCACGGCCATCTCGCCCCTGGCCTCCAGCCAGTCGCGCACCGTCCCCAGCGCTTCGCCCGGTACGGCCAGCACGATGCCGCCCGAGGTCTGGGCGTCGAAGACGATGCTTTCCACCGCCTCATCCACTGACGGCGCCACGTCCACGGCCGGGGCGCAGTGGGTCCGGTTCAGATGGCTGCCCGCCGGGATGAGGCCCATGCGGGCGTACTCCAGGGCGTGGGGCAGCAGGGGCAGGGCCTCCGTCTGCAGGGACACGCAAACGCCCGAGGCCTGCGCCATCTCCAGCAGATGCCCGCCCAGACCAAAGCCGGTGATGTCCGTGGCGGCCGGGATGCGGAAGCGGGCGATGGCCTCCCCGGGGATGCGGTTGAGACGGCCGCACCAGCGCTGCAACAGGGCCTCGCTCTCCTCGTGATCGTCCCAGCGCGCCTTGACGCCGGTGGCCAGGATGCCCGTGCCCAGGGGCTTGGTCAGCAGCAGGCGCAGGCCGGGCCGCAGCTTGTCATTGGACGCCACATGCCCGGGATCGATGACCCCGGTCACGGCCATGCCGTACTTGAGCTCGTCGTCCTGCACCGTATGCCCGCCGGCCAGCACGGCCCCGGCTTCTTCCAGGGCATCCATGCCGCCGCGCAGGATATTGGCCAGGATGTTTTCGGGATCGTTTTCGGTGAGGCAGGCGGGGAAGAAGGCCACGTTCATGGCGCACCAGGGCTGCCCGCCCAGGGCGTAGACATCCGACAGGGCATTGCAGGCCGCGATGCGGCCGAACCAGAAGGCATCGTTGACGATGGGCGCCAGGATGTCCACGGTCTGCACGATGGCCTTGCCCGCGGGCATGCGCACCACCACTGCGTCCTCGTTGCGGGCACGTCCGGCGATGACACGCTGTTCCAGATCCGATGATCCACGGGGCGCGAGGCCCCGCAAAAGCTGCTCCAGGGCCCCTGGAGCCATTTTTGCCGCTCAGCCGGCAGCCCGGGCCTTTTCCAGCAACTTCATGATGAACCTCGCTTTGTTGAACAATGAAAGGACGCCGCACAGGCACAGGCCGTCCATGCCATGAAAGCCCCCCTGCTGGCAAGTCGTGACGAAGAAGGGGCGGTCGCCCTCCTCCCCTGCCGGCATACTCCCAAAAACGTAAAAAGGCCCCCTTGCGGGGGCCCTTGTGTCCTTTTCCCTCGTCCGGCCGGAGCCGGACACGGTCATCGGAACTACTCGGCGCTTTCAGCCTTGGCGGGAGCTTCCGTCTTGGCTTCGGGCTGGCGGGTCAGTTCGATGATGGCCATGGGAGCGTTATCGCCCTTGCGGGGCATGGCCAGCTTCATCACACGGGTGTAGCCACCGGGCACACCGGCGAACTGGGGACCAATTTCGTCAAACAGGCGCTTAACCAGAGCGTAGTCGCACAGCACACGGTACGCCAGACGGCGGGAGTGCAGGTCGTTGCGCTTGGCCAGGGAGATCAGCGGCTCGACAACGCCGCGAAGTTCCTTGGCTTTCACTTCGGTGGTGCGGATGCGGCCGTGGATAAGCAGCGCCTTGGCGAGATTGTGCAACAGGGCCTTACGGTGCGCAGGCGTCCGCGAAAGTTTTTTGCCGGAATTGCTATGCCTCATTTTGCTGCTTCCTTTTCCAGTCCTGATATTTCTTTTCGAAACCGTCAACCTTCATGCCGAAATCAAGGCCCATGTCGTGCAGGACTTCCTTGATCTCGTCCAGGGATTTACGGCCGAAGTTCTTGGTTTTGAGCATTTCAGCCTCGGAGCGCTGCACCAGCTCGCCCACCAGCGCGATGTTGGCGCTGCGCAGGCAGTTGGTGGCACGCACCGAAAGCTCGAGATCGTCGATGCTCTTGAAGAGATGCTCGTTGGTCTCGCCGCTGTCGCTGCTGCCGTGACGCATGTCACCGGACACACGCTCATCGAAATTGATGAACACCGAGATCTGGTCCTTGATGATCTTGGCGCTGTACGCGATGGCATCCTCAGGAGTCAGCGAGCCGTCGGTCCATACTTCCAGGATCAGGCGGTCGTAGTTGGTCATCTGGCCCACACGAGCCTGTTCCACGGAATAGGCGACTTTGCGCACCGGCGAGAAGGAGGAGTCCAGCTTAATCAAACCGATTTCATCGGCCAGACCTTCGTGCATGTCGGCAGGCACGTAGCCCTTGCCCATGCGCACTTCAAATTCCATCTCCAGCACCACATCCTCGGTGAGGGTGGCGATGTGCTGTTCAGGATTGAGCACGGTCACATGCTGATTGGCCTGAATCTGGGCGGCCGTAACAGGCCCTTTGCTGTCAACGCGAAGCGTCAGGCGCTGCGGTTCGTCCGTGTCCATGCGCAGACGCACCTGCTTGATGTTCAGCACCACGTCGGTCACGTCCTCAAGGACGCCGTGGATGGTGGTGAACTCATGCTGCACGCCGGTAATCTTCACAGACACAAAGGCAGCACCCTGCAGGGAGGAAAGCAGCACACGACGCATGGCATTGCCGATGGTGGTGCCGTATCCCCTCTCCAGCGGTTCGCAAACAAACTTGCCGTGCGTGCTGCTGGCCGTGTCTTCGTCGCGCAGGATCTGGTCGGGCTTGACGAGCTCGCTCCAGTTGCGCGCATTGATAAGGCGTTCGCCCTGTTTGATAAGCATGAAGCCCCCGCTTATTTCGAGTAAAGTTCAACGATCAGCTGTTCATTGACCGGGAACTGGATGTCGTCACGCTGCGGCAGAGCCTTCACGGTGCCCTTGAAAGCGGCGCCGTCGGCTTCCAGCCAGGCGGGGCAGCCGCGACGGGCGATGACTTCCTGGGCTTCGGCCAGAACGGGGATCTTGCGGTTCTTTTCGGGCACTTCGATGGTATCGCCCACGCGCACCTGCAGCGAGGGGATGGTCACCTTGTGGCCATTGAGGGTGAAGATGCCGTGACGCACCAGCTGGCGGGCCTGGTTACGGGAGTTGGCGAAACCGAGACGGTACACCACGTTGTCCAGGCGGCGTTCCAGGATCACCAGCAGGTTGGTACCGGTGACGCCCTTCTGCATTTCAGCCTTTTCGAAGTATCCGCGGAACTGCTTTTCCAGGATACCGTAGCTGCGGCGGGTCTTCTGCTTCTCGCGCAGCTGGACGGCGTATTCGCTGACTTTCTTACGCGCGCGGCCATGCTGGCCAGGAGCGTAGGGACGGCGATCATAAGCGCACTTGTCGGTAAAGCAGCGGTCGCCCTTCAGGAAGAGCTTGCAGCCTTCGCGACGGCAAATGCGGCATTTGGCTTCAGTATATTTGGCCATTTGAAGAATCCTCTTGCGTTGATTACCACTGCCTCGCGGGCAGCCAACTACACGCGACGGCGCTTGGGCGGCCGGCAACCATTGTGGGGGATGGGCGTGACGTCGCGGATGAAAGCAACCCGGAAGCCAACAGCGGCAATGGCACGCATGGCGGCTTCACGGCCGGAGCCGGGGCCCTTCACATACACGCCCACGGTGCGCATGCCGTTGTCCTGGGCCTTGCGGGCGGCAGTTTCGGCGGCAACCTGGGCGGCGAAGGGGGTGGACTTGCGGGAACCCTTGAAACCGCTCTGGCCGGAAGAGGCCCAGCTGATGGCGTTGCCGCGAGTGTCCGTAAAGGTGATGATGGTATTGTTGAACGAAGCCTGGATGTGGGCGATGCCCACGGGCACGTTCTTCTTTTCTCTTTTCTTGACCACTTTCTTGGGTCTGGCCATGATATTACCTCAATCTGGCTAAATTCGCGTGAAAAGGAATGCGCCCTACTTCTTCTTGCCCACCACACCGCGACGGGGACCCTTGCGGGTACGCGCATTGGTGTGGGTGCGCTGACCGTGCACGGGCAGGCCGCGGCGGTGGCGCAGGCCACGGAAGCAGCCGATGTCCATGAGGCGCTTGATATTGGTAGAGATCTCGCGACGAAGGTCGCCTTCCACCTTGTAGTTCTGTTCGAGTTCCTTACGGATCTCGTTCACTTCGTCGGCGGAAAGATCATCAATGTTGCGCTCCCAGTTCACACCGGTGGTGCTCAGGATCTGCAGGGCCGTAGCACGGCCGATGCCATAGATATAGGTGAGCGCAATGTCCACACGTTTGCCACGAGGCAAATCAACACCTGCAATTCTCGCCACAGTACGTCTCCTGCCCTAGCCCTGGCGCTGCTTGTGCCGGGGGTTTTCGCAGATAACTCGAAGAACACCCTTGCGCCGGATCACCTTGCACTTGGGGCATATTTTTTTGACGGAAGGTCTGACTTTCATGATTCGTCTCCAATGAGTGGCAAAGCCCTACGGCTTTGCGTGACCAAGGTTTGCCGCTGCCGGAAGCACAACACAAACCCGGTCAATACGGCTGCTCACCGCCCTTCAGCAGCGGGAACAGAAACCTTTATCCATCTTTACCTGCTCTGTCAACAACCAATTGTCGTCCGGTTCAGGCCGCGGTCCGAAATGCTCAGGATGCGGGGCCCGTCCGGCGTAATGGCTACGCTGTGTTCAAAATGCGCAGCCAGGCGGCGGTCGCGTGTCACAGCAGTCCATTTGTCTTCCAGAACATCCACCTCGTAGCTGCCGGCGGTGACCATGGGCTCAATGGCGATGACCATGCCGTTGCGCAGGGTCAGCCCGCGGCCACCGGGGTGATAGTTGGGGACTTCCGGCTTTTCGTGCATCTTGGCGCCCCTCCGTGGCCCACATACTGACGCACGACATTGAAACCGGCGGCTTCCACATAGTCCTGCACGGCGGTACCGATGGCATAGACATCGTTACCGGCACGCGCCTGCTCGATGCCGACATAGAGGCTCTCCTCCGTGACGCGCATGAGCTTGCAGGCCTCCTCGCTCACCTTGCCCACAGGGAAGGTGCGCGCAGCGTCGCCCACAAAACCTTCAAAGACTACGCCCATGTCGACGCTGACGATGTCCCCTTCCTCAAGCAGCCGCGGGGAGGGGAAACCGTGGACCACCTGCTCGTTGACCGAGCAGCATGTGGCGTAGGGGTAGCCGTAATAGCCCAGAAAGGCCGGTTTCACATTATAATCGGCGCACATGTCGCGCGCCAGCTCTTCAAAGCGCATGGTCGTCTCGCCCGGCTTCACGATGTCGCCGATGGCATCCAGGATGTTGGCCACCATACGGTTGGCCTCGCGCAGGCAGGCGATCTCCCGCTCATTTTTGATGAATGCGCCCTGATACTTTTTCATGACTTTCCAGCTCGCTTTGCCAGAATTACATGCGGCCGCCCTTGCGGGCCGCCTTGTTCATCAACCCCTGGTACTGGGTTGAGATCATGTGGGACTCGACCTGATTCATGAAGTCCATGGCCACGCCGACAAGGATCAGCAGGCTGGTGCCGCCAAAGTAGAACGGCACGTTGAACTTGGCGATCATGAGCATGGGCAGCAGGGAAATGGCCGAGATGTACACCGCGCCGCTCAGGGTCAGGCGCGCGAGAGCACGGTGTCGATGTATTCCTGGGTGCGTTCGCCGGGGCGGATGCCGGGGACGAAGCCGCCGTTCTTCTTCAGGTTCTCGGCCATGTCCTTCGGGTCGATGATGATGGCCGTGTAGAAGTAGCAGAAGAAGAAGATCAGGACAACATAGAGCACATTGTACAGGATGCCGTGCGGAGCAAAAAAGTCCGTGACCATCCTGACATATTCATTGGTGGAGAACTGGCCCACCGTGGCCGGGAACAGCAAAAGCGACGAGGCGAAAATGGGCGGGATGACGCCCGCCGTGTTGACGCGCAGGGGCAGGTGCGTGTTCTGGCCGCCAAACATCTTGCGTCCGATCTGGCGCTTGGCATAGCTGATGGGGATACGGCGCTGGGCACGCTCCCACGAACACGATGGGCCGTCAGCACGGCGGCCATGAGCAGCACGATGACCACCGCGAGGAAGATGCTCATGCTGCCGGACTTGATGAGGTCCAGGGACTGCATGATGCCGCGCGGGATGCCCACCACGATGCCGCAGAAGACGATCAGGGAGATGCCGTTGCCGATGCCGCGTCCGTGATCTGCTCACCCAGCCACATGACGAGCATGGAACCGGCCGTGAAGGTGGCCATGGTCACCATGCGGAAATGCCAGCCCGCATTGAGCACGATGGGCGTGCCGTCGGGGCTGGTCATGGATTCGAGCCTATGGAGATGAACAGGCCCTGCACCAGGGTGATGAGCACGGTCAGGTAACGGGTGTACTGGGTTATCTTGCGGCGTCCGGCCTGGCCTTCTTCCTTGGCCATGCGCTTGATGTCGGGGCTCACCACCTGCAGAAGCTGCATGATGATGGACGCCGAGATGTAGGGCATGACACCCAGAGCGAAGACGGACACGTTGGACAGGCCGCCACCGGAGAACATGTCGAACATGTCGAACAACGTTCCCGACAGGCTTTTGAAATACGCGGCGAGCGCCGCGGCATCCACACCGGGGATGGGCACATGCACCCCGATTCTGTAGCAGCACAGAAGGAGGAAGGTCCAGCCCAGGCGCTTGGCCAGAGAAGATTGTCCGAGGGGATTAACCGATGCTGATGCCATGAATCACTCGTTACCTTTTACGCTGTAAGGGACGCGTATGCGCGGGAGCGTCTTTACCCCGCGCCCATTCCGGCGCGGGGTCAAAGACATCCGCCTGCCGTTGCCGGCACGGCGCATAATTACTCAGCTGCTTGCGCGGCTTCAAGTTCGGTGGCTTCGCCGCCGGCGTTGCGGATCTTTTCCGCAGCGGCCTGGCTGAACTTGTGCGCTTCCACCTTGATGGCCGACTTCACTTCGCCACGGGAAAGCACTTTCACGGGCGCGCCCAGACGGGCCAGGCCGCGGGCGTAGATGTCGTCCAGGGTGATCTCGCTCTTGCCTTCAAAGGCTTCCTGCAGGCGATCCAGGTTGATCACCTCATAGGTCACCTTGAAGGGGAAGTTCTTGAAGCCGTGCTTGGGAAGACGGCGCTGCAGGGGCATCTGGCCGCCTTCGAAACCGGGACGCACACCGCCGCCGGCACGGGCGTTCTGGCCCTTGTTGCCCTTGCCAGAGGTGCAGCCCAGGCCGGAACCGGAACCACGGCCCACACGACGGCGGGTTTTGCGCTCTTCCGGGAAGGGAAAGAGATTGTGCAGTTGCATGATGTATACTCCTCCTGCGGCCGTGGACTAGTCCACCAGGGCCACAAGGTGCGAAACTTTGGCGATGATGCCCCGGATGGCCGGGGTGTCCTTGAACGACTTGACCTGTTCGCGGCGCTTGAGGCCAAGGGAGTCCAGCAGCTTGCGCTGGGCCGGCGTGGTGCCGATGCGGGAACGCACGAGTTTGACCGTAATTTCAGCCATGACTACTTCCTCGGGGCTTCGAGCTTCTTGCCACGCAGCTCGGACACTTCGTCGGCGCTGCGCAGGGAGATCAGGCCCTGCATGGTGGCACGCAGCACGTTATGGGGGTTGTTGGTGCCGATGGCCTTGGCCAGGACGTCACGCACGCCCACGGCTTCCATGACGGCACGCACGGCACCGCCGGCGATGATGCCGGTACCTTCGGAGGCGGGCTTCAGCATGACGCGACCGGCGCCGAAGCGGCCCAGCACTTCGTAAGGCAGGGTGCCTTCCACCAGAGGAATCTGCACGCGGTTCTTGCGAGCGCGTTCAGTGGCCTTGCGCAGGGCTTCGGGCACTTCCTGGGCCTTGCCCAGGCCGTAGCCCACGCCACCCTTGCCGTCGCCCACCACCACGAGGGCGCTGAAGCTGAAACGGCGACCGCCCTTGACCACCTTGGCCACGCGGTTCAGGGAGACGATCTTTTCGATTTCGCCCAATTCGTTCTGTTTGGTTTCGGTATTTTCCTGACGCATATTAGAACTCCAGGCCGCCTTCGCGGGCGCCGTCGGCCACGGCTTTCACGCGACCGTGATAAAGGTACCCGTTGCGATCGAACACCACCTGGGTGATGTTCTTTTCCTTGGCAAGACGGGCGATTTCCATGCCCACCTTCTCGGCGCCGGCCAGGTTGCAGTGCATACCGGCTTCGGTCTTGGCCAGGCTGAGGGTGGAGGCGGCGACCAGGGTGGCGCCTTCCTGATCGTTCACGATCTGGGCGTAGATGTGCATGTTGGAGCGGTACACCACCAGACGCGGACGGTCGGCAGTGCCCTGCACCTTTTTACGAATGCGGACCTTGCGGCGCTGACGGGATTCATTCTTGGTAAGCTTCATGACGCAATCCCTACCTACTTCTTGCCGCCGGACTTACCGACCTTGCGGCGGATGGTCTCGGTGGTATACTTGATACCCTTGCCCTTGTAAGGTTCGGGCTTGCGGATGCGACGGATCTTGGCGGCCATTTCGCCCACCAGTTCCTTGTCGGCGCCGCTGATGGTCAGGATCTGACCTTCGGCCTTTGGCTGATGCGCTTCAGGCCGGAGATGACGGCCTTGCCCTTCTGGTACTTCAGCGTGATGGTAATGTTGCGGTCGTCGATAGCCACGTCTTCGACGTAACCTTCCTGCTTGAGGATGGCGGCTAAGGCTTCTTTCATCTTCGAGCGCGGCACATTCACTTCCTTGTGCAGGGCCAAATGTGCGTTGCGGATACGGGTCAGCATATCCGCAATAGGATCTGTCAACATCGATAGCTCCTAAGGTTGGTTTCGTGAGGGGTTAGCGGCCCCATGCCGCCACTTCCCGCACACAATCGAAAGTCCATATCCCAAGCCGCGGCAAAAGGCAATGTTTTTTTTGCCCGCGGCCTGAAAATCGCTTTTTCCGGGCCGTTCCCGCACCCGCCGGGCGCCGGAGCGCCGTCGCCCGCAGGCACGGGCAGGGCCGCGGACATATATCGGGCACGGAAGGCGGCGCCCCGGGAAGGGCCTGGGCCCCTGCCCTGCCCTTTGCCGTAAACGGAAAGAGGGACCCCTTTCGGAGTCCCTCCATCTTTCAGATCAGTCCGGGATGCGGATTACCAGCTGGATTTACGCACACCGGGCAGTTCGCCGCGCAGGGCCATGTTGCGGAAGCAGATACGGCAGATGCCGAACTGGCGCATGAAGGCCCGGGGACGCCCGCAGATGGGGCAGCGATTGTAGGCGCGGGAGCTGAACTTGGGCTTACGGGAAGCCTTCACTTCAAGAGCGGTACGGGACATGGCTCTTCTCCTACTTGCGGAACGGCATGCCCAGCTGGTCCAGAAGGAACTTGCCTTCCTTGTCCGTGGTCGCCGAGGTGACAATGGTGATGTTCATGCCCTTGGGGTTTTCCACACGGTCAGCTTCCATTTCGGGGAAGATGGTGTGTTCCTTGATGCCCAGGGTAAAGTTGCCGCGACCATCAAAACCACGGTCCGGGATACCCCGGAAGTCACGCACGCGGGGCAGGGCAAAGTTCATCAGCTTGTCCA
>VOFC01004540.1_pt1 | contig 32410 bp, 60 predicted proteins | sample 5384161 | NCBI WGS metagenome assembly VOFC01 (sample SAMN12384722, study PRJNA508395) | human gut metagenome | isolation source: healthy gut B | host: Homo sapiens
CCCGCCACGCATCGGCATTGGCGCAGGTGGTAATCCCCTGCCCCGTGGACGTTGTTTCCATCGCCAGCCAGCAACTGCGGCTGCGACTTCTTTGAGGAATGACCTGGCGGCGGATGTTTGTCTCGGTCTGGGGAGACAACGTTGCCGTCGTTTGTCTGGTGATGGAGTCCACCACATAGGGCGTGACAAGGTAGCCGCCGTTGGCGATGGCCGCCACAGCGGTTGCCATCTGCATGGGGGTGATGGATCTCGTTCTGACCGAAAGCGGCGGTGTGAGGTTCGTATCGACCTCTGCCATCTGCTGGGCGTTGTACACGCTGGTCCAGCGGGGTCTCGCTGGGCAGGTCAACACCGGTGGGCTGGGTGAAGCCAAACGCACGGATATAGTCGTAGAAGATCTGCGGTTTCAGTGTCTCGGCACCGCCTGGATAAACCAGAGGTTGCAGCTGTTGTTCAGCGCACCCGCCATGTCCTGTTCATAGTGAACCTCGCCGTTGGCGCAGCCGTAGGTGTGCTCCCAGTTCGCTGCCCTCATTGACGGTCAGGCTGCCGCCGCAGTAGAAGGTCTGCTCGTGCTCATGACACCGGGTCAGCCCCTGCCGAGGCCGTGATGAGCTTAAAGACAGAGCCGGGCTTATACAGCTCGGTGATGTTTTTATTCTTCCACTGGCCCTCGCGCATCATACCCTGCAGCTGGGTAGCCTCGCTGGAGACCTCCTCGCCCTTCTCGTTCGTCGTCTTTTTCATGGCTGATGATTCCGTCTGCAATGATGTCCTTGACGGCCTTCTCGCCCAGACGGCTTTCCAGCCAGTCAATGTCCTCCGCGTCGATCTCTGTTTTAGCCAGGATCTCGTTCATCTTTGGGGTCGGTGATCGTCTTGGGGGTCGTTGGGGTCAAACTGCTCAATGGACGCCATGGCCAAAATCGCACCGGTCTTGACGTTCATGACGATAGCGCTTGCCGCGGCCATGCACCGTGAAGGTGCTCATCGCTTCGGTCAGGTATTCTTCAACGATGGACTGCACATTCTCGTCGATGGTCAGGTTCAGGTTGCTGCCGTCGATGGCTTCATGCACGTCGGCCTGACCGCTGGCCAGCGGGTCGCCGTGGGCGTCCGTTTCGGCCACGCTGCGGCCCGGCGTACCGGCCAGCGTCTCGTCGTAATATTTTTCCAGTCCGTAGGCGCCCGAGCCGTCCTCGTTGCAGAAGCCCAGCACCGAGGAGAGGAACTCCCCATAGGGGTAAGTGCGGGAGGCTGCCTGTTCACTGGTCAGGTGGATACGGGTTGCCTTGCCGGTTTTGGCCTCGCCGTCCCTTCTTGTCCTCCTTTTCCCGGTCTGCAGGCTCGTGTCCACCGCAGCGCCGTCCAGGCGGTAGCTGTCATGCATAGTTCAGGATGGCATCCGCCACGGGCTTTTCGACACCCTTTTCACCCACGGTACTGGTACGGCTCACCGGTATCCTTGTTGGACGCCGTCAGCGCCTTGTACACAGTATCCGCCGTTGTGCCGTCGTCCAGCAGCTCGGCAATGTGCTCTGCCGCTGCGCAGCTGGTCCTCCGTCGCCCCGCTCTTAAAAATGGAGGAAGGGTCTGCCACGATGTTCCATACCGTGCTGCTCTTGGCCAGCAGCTTGCCGTTGGCGCTGTAAATCGAGCCGCGCAGCGGCGGGCAGCGTTGTATCCTTCAGCTGCTGGGTCACGGCCTCGGCGCGGTAGCTCTCGGCATCACGCACCTGCCACACATACAGCTGGTAGACCAGCACGCCGTAGCAGGCGAGGATAAATGCTATCATGCAAAACAGCGTCCAGTATTTTATCGCTGCTTGGCCCGGGGCGGTGCGGGGTTTTTTGGTTGGGTCGTTGGTTGTCATGGATACACCTTGTTATTTCAAAAAGCCTTTTTGCCGACGGCATCGCGCCGTGCGCAGCAAAAGGCTCGTAGCTGCATATTTTTTATTGTTTTACGGGTTCAGGCTGTCCAGCAGGTTCAGGGCGGCCATGCGGACCTTGTCCAGCAGGCGGACGGCGGAACTGCTGCTTTTTTCGATTATGCTCTGATCTTCCAACTGGACATAGGTGATTTGGCTCGGGATCGAGCTTGACCAGTCCCAGCTGGCCCTCGGCCACCTCCTGCAGGCTGGCGCGGCTCGTGATGTCGTTCATTTTGGTGTTCAGGTAGTCGTATTCGCTCTGGGCCTCGGCCAGCTGGACGTTGACCTCATCGACCTGTGCGTTCAGTTCCATGAGCGTTGCACCGCTCATCAGCACGCTGACAACCAGCCCCCGCCAAACAATGGCAGGGATCCAGCGTGCGCAGCGTGGCATCACAAAACGGACGCGGTTCCAGCCGTGGGTTGCCGCCGCGCACCACTTTTACCTTTGCGGGCGCGGGGTCTCCAGTTTAGGTGCAGTACCCTGTGCAGCAAAACGGTCGTCATGGTAATGCCTCTTATACTTTCTCCAACACTTCAGTTTGCGCGCTGCGGCTGCGGCGGTTGGTTTCCAGCTCCGCAGCGTCAGCCTCGATGGGTTTGCGGGTAATGAGCTTTGCCTTTGCCACACCCCCGCAGGTGCAGATGGGCTGTTCCGGCGGACAGGTCAGGCAGCGCTGTGCCCAGCGACGGAACTTGTTCTTGACTAAGCGGTCCTCCAGGCTGTGGAAGGTGATGACGCAGAGCCGCCCGCCCGGGGCCAGGCAGTTGAAAATCGCATCCAGGCCCTCGTTCAGGGCGTCCAGTTCGGAGTTGACCGCAATACGGATGGCCTGGAAAGTGCGGCGCGCCGGGTTCTTGGCCTTGCGGCGCTCAGCCGGGGGCACTGCGGCGGCCACGATATCCGCCAACTGCATGGTGGTGGTGATGGGCCGCGTCCTTCCCGCGCGGCGATGATTTTGCCCGCGATTTGCCAGGCGTAGGGTTCCTCGCCATAGTCGCGCAGGATGCGGGTCAGTTCCTCACGATCCAGAGTGTTGACCAGGTCCGCGGCGGTGGGGCCCTGCTGGCTCATGCGCATATCCAGCGGCGCGTCGGCATGGTAAGGAAAAACCGCGCGCTGCATCGTCCAGCTGGTGGCTGGACACGCCGAGATCAAGCAGGGCCCCGTTCACCGCCGGGATGCCCAGCTCCGCGAGGACTCGCGCTGCCTCGCGGAAGTTGACCTGCACCACCTGCGCCGGGGAGACCCTTGGGCCTTTCGGTGGCTACTGCCACCGCATCCGGGTCCTGGTCGAGTGAAATCAGGCGGCCTGTGGTCAGTCGTTTTGCAATTTCTCTGCTGTGGCCCGCGCCGCCGGCTGTGCCATCCAGGTAGATGCCGGCAGGGTCGATGTTCGCCCCCAGGCAGGGCTGCAGCAGTACGGGGATATGTGAAAATTCCATGTTGTATCGTCCTGTTTATTAAAAAGTCAAGGTTTTCCATCTCAGCGGTGAAGTCCTCATCGCTGGTTTCTGACTGGCATTCCATGCCTCGGTGTTCCAAATCTCGGCAAAGCTGCGGCTGCCGATAATGGTGCATCGTGGTCAAGCCCCGCGTACTCCCGCAGTTTGGCGGGGAGCTGGATGCGGCCTTGCTTGTCCAGGGGGTAACCTCCACCGCAGAGGCGTACAGCATACGGCTGACCTTGCGGCCCTTGACGAGGCCCTTTTCCTCGATTTTGGCGGCAACCTTTTTCGAACTCTTCTGCCGGGAAAGCGGGCCAGGCAATGGTCAAGCCAGCGGGTCACAATGAAGGTTTCCCCCCATCGCGTCGTCCGGAAACGGGCGGGGAAATTCAGACGGCCCTTGGCATCGATGGCGTAATCATACTGACCAACGAGCATCTGTGTTCCCCTCCCTTCGTCAAACTGTACAAACTTGCAGCAAGATTTTTTACGTCGCAGCGTCTTCTTTGTGGAAAACTCTGTGGAGAACGTGGAAAACTACCCACCATTCACCACTTTTTGTTGTTAAACTCACCACAATTACCCACTCGTGGTAAAATTATAGTACCATTTTCCCCGGCAAAAAGCAAGGGCGAACTGGAAAAAACTGCGCCGCGAATGGATTTTTCACACTTTGTACAAAGGGCCCCCCACCCCAGGGACAGCGGTTTGCATCAAAACAGCACGGCGGCAAAATTTTTGCCACCAGACAAAAAAAAAACGCCGCACCGTATTACACGGTGCGACGATATTTTTATAGCTTATAAAGATTTTTGGGGAAATGTGCCGTGAATAACAACGTTTTTCCAGGCCTTCCTTTTCTGCCCACGGTTGGGGCGGGCGGCGCTGCGCAGGTTCATCCGGGTATTCTTGATATCCGCCACGCTGCGAGCCAGCACTTCCTCAGAGTTTTTCAGGATGCCCTCGCAGTAGACCGTAGCGTTGCGGGCTCAGTTCCTTGGCGCTCTTCTGGGCGGCGGTCAGGATCTCCCCACGTGCTGCTGGCTGCGCTTGACGATCTCCTGCTCACTGGTCAGGGTGCGGGCGCGCTCCTCTGCCTGCTGAATGATATTTTCCGGACTCGATGCGGGCGTTTTGCATGATTTGCTCGCGGTCATTCACGATTTTTTTGCTCTCGCGGATTCATCGGGGAGGTTGTTGCGCACCTCATCAATGATATCGCGCATACGATCCACGTCGACCACGCGCTTGGAAGCGGAGAACGGAACTATCGTCCCGCTTCCAGCGTTTCCTCCATCATCTCAACAGTTCTTCAACGTTCATACCTCTTCCCCTCTCTCGCAGCGGCTGACCTTGATCTTGCCGTAGTTGTACTGTTTCACCAGCGTCAGGCGCCCGCCTGCTCGGGCAGGTCGGCCTCGCGCTCGGTCTCGCAGAGGACCACCCCGCCGGGGGCCATCTTTGGCGGCCAGCAGCGGCAGCACGGCAGCCACGGTATCATGGTGGAACGGCGGATCCAGCAGAGCCAGGTCAAACGGCCCGCGGATGTTGGCGAGAAAGCTCTCGGCCTCGCCCTGACGTATATCCTCTGGCGGTCCACCCCTGCCGTTTTGCAGTTGGCCTTCACAACGGCCAATGCCTCGGCAGGCGGTCCACAAAGAGGCAGCTTTTGGCACCGCGGGACAGAGCCTCGATGCCCAGCTGGCCGCTGCCTGCGAACAGATCCAGCACGCGTGCTCCCGGCACAAGAAACTGCACACTAGAGAACATGGCCTCCTTCACGCGGTTGATGGTCGGGCGGGTGATATCCTCGCCCGGCAGGGCCTGCAGTTTTTACCGCGGGCTGTTCCGGCAATGACGCGCATGGTGCCGCACCTCTTTCCTCTCAAAATTTCGTTTATACAGATTCAGTATTTATTATGGTGCTTTTGGCGTAGGATTGTCAAAGGGTGCAAAATGTAAAATAAAATGGCAAAAGGGTAACAGAGGCAAGAAAACACGGCCCGGTGGGCTTGACAAACACCCCCGCAGATGGGTATAATAGGTACTGTTGTTACGCGGCTGTCGTACAACGGCTAGTACATCAGCCTTCAAGCTGAGGACGTGGGTTCGACTCCCATCAGCCGCTCCAATAAAAAATCCCTGTGTCACATTCAGACGCAGGGATTTTTTATTGCGGAACGCAGCCGGGGCGAACAGCATTCGCCCGCCGGGCCGGTTTCCGATTACAGCTTCACCAATTCCGCCTTCAGGTTCTTCAGTTCCTTTTCCAGGCGCTCTTTCTCTTTGTTGTAGTCCTGGTAGGCTTGCAGTTCAGCCTCGACGGCGGGGTCCTCGGCGGTCAGGTAGCCGCTGTTCATCGAGGCCGTGTAGCTGAACTTCTTCAGCGTGCCGTTGAAGTCGATGACCATGAACTGGCCCTCGGCGGGCCGGACCGTACCCGCGCCGAACATCTTATGGCTGATCTTACAGTCAGTCAGGTCGGGCAGCGCAGCAGGGTTCGCCAGCAGCTCCTGCAGCTCCTGCTCACACTCGCCGATGCGGATGCAGAGCTCGGCGCGGTCCGCCTTCTCCCTTCACAGCCTTTGCGCGCTCCCTGCTCGTCGAGCCGCGGGTGTAGCCCCTTCGGGTAGAACTGCTCGGCGTAGCCGTGTGCAGGATGTCGTACACAAAAAAGCAGGTGCGTCGCGTCGTCGATGCCGCCCAGCTCCTGCTCCGCGTAGGCCTTGTGCAGGGCGATGATCTCCGGGTAGTTCTCCAGCGCGTGCAGCAGGTCGTTGCACATCGTGTAGTAGCGCGGCAGGTCCAGCGCCGTGCCGCCGCCAAAGTCTGCCTCATACCCAAAGTAATCCGCCCACGCCTTCGCCTCGCCGGCCTGATAGAAGAAGTTCGCGTGCGGCTCCCACAGGTTCAGGGAAGAACACCGCGTTGCCGTGTTTCATCGTGTACTTGCTCATGCGCGGGAACACGCGGCGGAACCGCCCGTTGATCTGGTCAGCGAACAGCTCGGCGCGGCCCCGGCGCTTGGAAATATCACCGCCGTCCTCATTGTACAGCCAGCGGAAGCACTCGCGGACGAGTTCGACCTCGCTGTCGCGCAGCATCAGGTTCTGCAGGCCGTGCCGATGGGGCTGGTAGGGCCGGGGTAATCCCAGCGTCGGCTGGGCCCTGCTGCATGGCATCGGCAAACATGGCTGAAAGTCGCTGTCCTCGATGTCCCAGTTCACGCCAAAAGCAGTCCACCCGCACGCCAGACCGTTCCCTCATCGGCTGCCGCGCGAACTGCAGTGCTGAACGTATTGTGCCAAGGATCCCATCTCAAATTCTCAGTATTCAAACCGTTCCTCCTAAAAAAATCAGCCTTCCCATTATAAAAGACCCTTGCGCGGAGCGTCAAGACCGCAAAACGACAAAAAGCCCCCTCTTTCCGAGGGGGCAAAATCGTCGAAAATTTACAGGCTCGAGTAGCCGAAGCTGTTGACAAGCGCATCAATTTTCTTGCCCTGCCTGCACCACGGGCAGCTGTGGGAGTCGTAGGTTTCGTAGTCGGGAAGGTCGTGGGTGTCAAAGATGCTGGCCACGGGGTAGCCTGCGCACCTCCTTGACCGACGCAAAGATCGACGCGATGCCGACGGGGATCGCCCGCCGTAGTAACGGATGGCCTCGACAGCACTGCACGGTGAAGCCGGTGGTAACGGGACGCCGCCAGCACCAGGCGTAGCACCGGCAATCATCGGGGCGGTGTTTTCGCGAAAAGCAACTGACTGTCGGTGGTATGCTCCGGCGTGACGACGTAGATCGTCTGGTGGGCGTTCATATTCGTATAGCCGGCCTTTGTCAGCTCACTGGCCATGCAGGCGCCGATGACCTCGGTGCCGTCCAAGACAAGGGATCGTGTCCCAATGGTCGTCGACTTGTACTCTCGCACCAGCTCGGCGGCGGCGGCGCGTGCCTCCGACAGGCGGAACTTTGTCGCTGTGACATCAATGTAGTAGTTGATATGGCTGTGGCTGGTGGCATAGTGCCCCTTGCTGACGCGCAGCTGCAGGTTCGATTTGCCGGTGGGCAGTTTTACAAGATTCATCGCCATGGTGGTCTCCCCATAATGCTTTAACTGTTTATGGTACTATTATTAGTACAAATTTTGTGCATCAAAATACAAGAACGCATTACCCAAAATCCGGCGCTGATTTTTGGGCAGTTTTCGGGCAAATTGACCAAACGGCTGCCGCGCGTGGTATAATAAACTAATAATTTATAGTGGGGAGGTTTGCGGATGGGCTACAAATTAGCGGACAAACACCGGCGATACCCTGGCTGTGCCCGCGGCTGGTCCCTGACCCATCTGACCCAGACCGACGGCGATACGATCCGGAGCCGCGCTCTACATTTTGCAGACCCGCGACACCGACCCGCGCACAATGGCCCGGGGCACTGGCACTGCCCAGCCGAGGCTGCCGCGCGCCCCTGCAATACTGGGCCGCCGGGCTGCTGGTCAGTGAGCGCGGGGCCGCCCCGGCCCGGCAGCCGAGCCTGCCCGGGTCGATCTGGCCAGCGCAATCCCGGCCCCTATGTTGCCGTTCTGTGCCAGGAGGCGCGAAAGCCTTCGGCAAAACGCTGGAGCCGCAGCGAGATGCAGCGGCTTGTGGGGCTGTCTGGCGACTGACGGCTGGCAGCGATGTCATTCTGCTCTGCTGCGCCGAGGTCACCCGTCTGGGGCGGCGCACCATCGCCGCCGTGACCCACCTGCTGGCCCGCTGGCGGGAGGACGGCTTGAGACCGGCGAGGACGCCGAGCGCTGGCTCAAAGCGCGCCAAGCAGCCGCGAGGCCTGGGTAATGGAATGCCGCCGCACGGTTTGGCATTGAGCCGCGTGCACTGACGAACTGGGAGCGCCGCATTGCCCGCTGGCACGAGAAATGGGCATCGGGCGCGAGATGATCGACGAGCACTGCTACGTGCCAACGGAAAAAACACCGTGCGGTACGTGGACGGCATCCTGCGGGCCTGGCGTGCCCAAGGCATCACGACGTCGACGCCGCGCGCCGTCAGGGCCAGCTGGAGGGCAGCAACATCGTGATGACCGAGCGGCCCGGCACCCAGCCGCCGGCCGCCAGCGCCCAGAAAGACCGTTTAACCCGAAACTGGGCCGCTATGTTTGACGAGGAGGGCTAACCCATGCGCACAAAAAAGACGAACTGTTCCGCCGCCGCGCGGGAGATTGCCAGCCTACCGCCAGCAGGCTGTAATGCAGGCCGAGACACCCGCCGCGCCGCCTACGCCGCGCACCCGGCCTGGCCGAGCGCACGCGCCCACGGGCCGGGTGCGGGCCTTAAGCAAAAGGCCGCCGCGCTGGGCGCAGCATCGAAGCTGCCCGCGCCGCCGCTGACCCGCGCGGACGAGGCACTGGCCGCTGCCGTAAGGGAGGCCGGCTATGAGGAGAACGCCTTTACCCCCGCCTACCGCTGCCCCTGTGCGAGGACACCGGCATGCGGGGCGGTATCCCCCACGCTGCGTGGCAGGCAGCCGCCCGCCGCCTGCGCCGGGAGATCAACGCCGCCAGTCCGCTGGGGCTATGCCAGTTTTCCAGCTTTGAGGTCGCGCGCTACCGAAACCGTGGAGCCAGGCTGGGCATTTCCCCGCGGGAATATATGGGCAACTGCTGAATTACTGCCAGACCTACGCGGCCCGGTTCAGCCAGAACAGCCCGAACCTGCTTTATGGGACACACGGGGGGCTTGGCAAAACGCATCTGGCCTGGCCATTGCCGATGCTGTGCTGGAAGCGGCCACATTGTACTGTATACCAACCGCTGCACTGGCAGCCAGCTGGGCCGGGAGCATTTCGACTATTCCGCAAGGATGAATGGCTGGCCGCCTGCCAGGAGGCCGATCTGCTGATTCTGGACGATCTGGGCACAGAGTACATCACGCCGCTGACCATCAGTGTGCTGTATGAGCTGATCAACACCCGTATGCTGACCCACCGCCCCGATCTATACCACCAACATCACGGACCAGAATATTTTTTATGGCCCGTTACACCGAAAAGGTTGCCAGCGTATGCTGGGCGGCTGCAAGATGTTCAAATTCTTCGGGGCTGATCAGCGATTAAAATAAAAAACAAGGAACCGGACCAGGTTCGAACCGCTATTGTAGAGGCCGGGCATCGCATCCTTGAAGCAGATATTTTATTGCCATATCGTCAAATCAGGTCTTGCATGCGTGGAAGCTGCCGCCGCCAAGGGAACCGCCCATAAAGAGGAAACGCAAAACAGCAGCTGCCTCATAACCGCCCAACGGGTGGGGGTAGGCAGTGCGGCGATTTTTCCCGCAGCGAGATACCGCGCTCATGCAGCATATCCACCGCCAACAGGAATGACAATGCCCGCAAAATGGAGTCAGCTGCTCCAGCCTGCTGGTCAGGCCCACTCCCAATAATTGCTGAACACCAGCATGGCCGCCATTGAATAGGATGCCGCGGAAGATCTGTGCAGCATTGCGCTAACTGCTGGCGCCCAAAACAAACGCCCCCAGAACACCGAACGTGCCCCTGCCACCCGCAAGTGCATGACGGATACGCCCTCCGCGCCAGGTGCGGCAGGTGATTTCCACCGCCTGACGAACCATGCAGGCCCCCCCAGACAAGGTGAGTCCGGCCCTGCACCGTGCCACAGGCCTGCTGACCAAAAAGGTAAGCAACGGCAGGTTGCGGTCGCTTTTTTGCGGCGCTGCACCGGCTGCCGCCCAGCGGGATATAGACATAATCCCGCAGCCAGCGGGAGGCTGATATGCCACCGCGCCCAGATATCCTTGACTGAATCCCGCAAAAGAAGGGCTGGCGGGAAGTTTTTCGGGCAGCGTCAGGCCCAGCACCTCACCGAGGCCAGAACGATGTCCGTGTGGCCGAGAAATCCGCGTAGAGCTGCACTGTAAACAGCACGCCCCCAGCAAAAGCTGGGTGCGGTCATAGGCGGCGGGGTTCGCAAACACCGCATCCACCACAACGGCACGGTCAGCCACTGCCAGCTTTTTAAATATCCCCATGCGCTGCGCTGCACGCCGCGCCAGACGCGGGCGGTGTCCCATCGTGCAGGGCGATCCATCTGGGGCATCAACCTCATCATAGCGGTTAAGCCGGACCCTGCGTGATGGAGAAAAAACGACGCATAGCACAGCAGCCGCAGGTATTTTCCTCCCGGCAGAAGCTTGCCGCGGCGCACAGAGATAGGTAATAAGCTGCAGCGTAAAGTAGCCGATGCCCAGCGCGTTGGCCAGCTTGCCCTGCCGCCGAGGGCGGCAGGCAGATACTGAGCAGCAGCAGCGGAAAAGCGCGGCCGCCAGCCCGTATAAAAAATGCCTTTCGCGGCCGTTCTGCGCCCGCACCACCAGACCAGAAACGCTTGGTGCAGGCCCGCGCGGTACGCCTGCCAGGAGAGCACGGCGTAAAATACCAGGCTGGCCCCCAGCATCAGCTGCCAGCGGCGCGGCGGCGGGCAGGCAAACCAAAGTCGCCAGCACCGCTGCAAACAGCACAAAACCGGGTGATCACCACAGCGAGCATAGGGGCCTCCTCTTCGTATTGTTGCGATTACATTTTTGCCATAGGATGGAATCATCCGGCGTCGGGGTCAGTTTTTCTTCCACCGTGGGAGGGGTAGAAAATTTCGCGACCTTCCCTGCCGCGCGTTCCTGAATCGTTTGGCAGAGGATGGCAGTGAACTTTTCCGCGCCTGCACCGTTCAGGTGCGCATCGGTCAATCGCTCATTTTTCAAATTGAGATCGCGCTGCAGGCGGTAGAGGGAGAAATCCAGTATTCCAGCCCCGTCGTGCGCGGCGCAAAAATCCTGCATGGACATCCACATAGGCCGATAGTTTTGCGTGTTGTACAGATAGCCAACCGCTGGGCAGCAGGGCCGTGAACAAAGTTGGATGCCGTTTTCTCGCAAAACGGTAATTTTGTTCAGGTATTCCCAGCCAAAGTCGGACAGCGGCGCATCGGCGTCCAGATTCAGCAACGTGCGAAACCGTCCCGCGGCACACCCGGTGTGGACGAAGCCCCGCCGCGGTAGCCTCCCCGCCGTCGGGATAGAGTTACAGGCATAGCGCTGTCCGGGTCGAGTAGCCGTCCGTCAGCTTGGCCCGCCACAGGGCGGGCATCCGCCCTTTGGCGAGGCAATGCCATGGCGAGGCAGGCGGCAAGTAGGTCGGTAAAGCCGCCAAACCGCCCATCTCCCACAGGTATTCATAACGGTTGGGGAGGCAGCGTTCGGGTCGACCGGCAAGTAGCAGGCCAGCGGCACATTTGCTGGACCGGCTCTCGTTGTAACCGGTGTAGAACATTTCAAGGAATGACTGCGGTCTTTGTTAGTCGTTCTGCGCGGCGGCTTCGCGAGCATATAGTAGTGAGCCATCCGGCAGCTGCTGGGACGACCCGGCGTTGAAGCTGTGGGTGCCCAGCGCCGCGTCCACGGCGGCAGGATCCACGCTGCGGTAACAGTGAGACGAGCCAAGGAACAGTGTATCGATATTGCCGGCGTCCGCATACAGGTCCTGCAGCATCCTGGGAGTAGGAGTGTACGTCATCCACCAGCAGAAAATCCGCAGCCGCCAGCAGCCGCCGTAAGCAGCACAAACAGCGCGGCGGCCGCTTTTGCAGGATGGTTCGTTTCATAGCGTTTCCCGTTTTCTATCAGCGTTCGGAATTTTCGTAATGGGGGTGCTTCGGCGCGTAGGCGCCGAGACCTCCAGGTCGTATTGCCGTCAGCATCCTCGGCGGTTGCTTGAACGAATTGAGCAAATTCACGCACCATAGCGTTTTTCGTGGGATAGTAGTAGCCCACAATGGTCTTGATGCCGCGGGCGGCGGCCTCGGCTACGAGAGTGTCCATCATGGCATCCTCCATACCGCGCCCTCAGCACGCGGCGGCTCGCGGAAGCCACAGGCGTCGAGTGCAGATCGCCCTGCGCTTGCCCGCCACAACGGTGACAATGCCGTTGTCGCCGAACTTTATCCAACCACACCGCGTACGATATAGGCAGCATTCTCGCCGCCATAGCGCGGATGTCATCCTCGGAACAACGCAGCGTCGTCAAATTGAACTGGTTGACTTGTTGGTGAGCTGGGCAATGCGCTGGATGTACAGTGGTTCAAGCCCTTGACCGTGGCGGTCATTTCAGGCTGTCGAGGATACTGGCCGGTGGCGAAAGCCGCCCCTGGGCTTTTGCTAATGCTCGGCGTTCTGGTGGTAAGTTCGGTCTTTTTCAGATCCTCTTTCGGAGTGGGCCGTGACCTCAAAATAGCCGCCGTGGTCCAGCGTTTTTGATGTAGTTTTCGGCGCCGTCGAGCGGGCGGCACCGCTGCCGCCCGGCACCTGGGCGGCCACGATGGCGCGCTCTGCCGGGTTGTCATCGGCAAAAAAACAAGCCGTCCGCGCCGCAGGTTTAGCTCGGACGCGCGATTGCCTTGAGATTCAAAGATCTTTGGCTCCCCAGTTGGCCTTGATGGCGACAAAAGTCATCGGGCGCAGCACGCCGTCGGGTGGTTGAGGCCCGCAATCGCGTTGGCCTCGTCGTTTTTGAGTCGACCGCCAGACCACGCCGATGGATTTCAGCGCCTTGCAGTAGCTTTGGAACTCGGCAGACCTGCCTTCCGGCACTTCCGGGGGCCGATGGCAAGGCCGTCCACGCCGTCGTCGCCGACGATGCCGCCCCAAGCGTATTGTCCAGGTCGAGAACAAGCGCTTTTTTGTTGCGGCCGTACAAAGGACTTCTGATGATAGCCACGCTGTTGGCCAGCGAAGGGATGGCGTCCAGGCACATGGCATATTTGTACATATGCCAGAAGAAGCGTCGCCCAGGCGGTCAGGCAAGGCCGTAGTCAGCCGGAAAGATAGTCGATATCGTTGATGTAAAAATGTTCATGCGGCGGCGGCGTAGGCGTAAAATTTCTGGTTCAGACGGCTGATGAAATTGGGCAGCCTGGGGTCCCAGATGTCGCGGTTGCCCATCAGTCGATAATGAATGGTCAAAGTTATTCTGGGATGACCGGGCAGGCGAATTTTTGTCCAGCGCCTGCCACATTGTCTCAAAATGGGCATACTGCGCGTCCAGCATGGCATCAATGTCGGCTTCGCTGTGTCGGCGGTGGTGGGCAAGGCGGTCAGTTGCGCCAGTTGGTGTGGATGTAGATGACATCCGGGTGGAACTCGTCCAGTTCGGGCGTACCGAACATGGCGTCCCTGCCAGTACTGGGCGTACTCGCTCTGGTAAAACTCTGCCTCGATGCCGTATTGCAGCAAAAAACAGCCCCAGCTGGTCGGCCACTTCGTTGGTGGTCGAACCGCCGAGGATGGCGATTTTTTGTGCAGCGGGGGGGTTCTGGGCCAGCAGCTCACGCCGCAGCTTGCGCTTTTTCCGCAGCAGGGTTTGCTGGTATCGAGAGGGTAATGGAAGCAGTCCATGGGAAGCTCCTCGTCAAAGGGCTGCTTCCCTATCGGGGAAGCTGTAGGCGATTCTTTTCAGACCGATGAGGCAGCCTGCCGGCACCACCGGCCCGGGGGATGCCATAAAGTCTGAATCCGCCCCCACGGCCACGTGGGGAAAGGCTTTTTCGCCCATCTCCGCCAGTGCGCCCCTTGGAATGCCGGGGCAATCTGGTCGGGCAGCTGGTGGGGCTTGCGGCCGCAGGTCGCCCTCCATGCGGGCGATGGCGTCCTCGGCCTTCATGCCGGGCAGCAGCAGCGATGCCCTTCAGGTTGCCGTCGCGCCGCCCATGACCCGCACGTTTGATGGTGTGGTCAATGTCCAGTTCCACGGATGGTGCCGGACGGAACAAGGAAGTACACCTTTATTGTACGTGTAAGTCGCATGATATATTGTCATAAATTTGATATTGCCCTTATTTTTGCCTTTTTTTCCAGGTTGCCTGGCGCGCCCTGGCATGTCGCCGATGCGCGCAATCATTTCGTCACTGGAGAATGCCCCCACCGGGCGCGGTCACGGTGTTGATGCCGTGGTAGGAGAATCCGTGCCGCCGGTAACGATCAATCCGTTTTCTTTTGCGCCCGAGGCGGGCAAGCTCGACGCGACCTGCCTCCGGCGTGTTGCGAGGGGGTGGTCGATCTCGACGCCGTCCAGCCGCCCGGCGGCGATCCGGTTGCCGGCTCCATGCTGTGGTAAACGCTGGGGGGTGGGCCAGCGACCACTGCGGCTTGCGCGATGACCTCCAGCTTTGTGTCCGCGGCTCATACCGCGGCGTGTGCAGGATGCGCCGCGCAGTTTTCAACATTTGTATACCGTAGCCGATATACATGCCGTCGGCCGGGCAAATGCCTACAACACCCGCATGACCTGGGCTTTGAACAGCGTGCCTTGTCCCTGGCGAGTTCCAGCGCTACTCGGTGCCCGGAACTGGGGGCGGAGACGTTCCAGCTCCTTTGCAGCTGCAGCATAGCGGTCAGGCGGCGCTCCGGCCATCATGGCGGCGAAATCCGCCAGCGGGGCGTCGTCCGGCCGGTAGCAGGAGACGCGGTGAGCGCGCGCGCGCGCGCTCATCGTAGGCGTTGATCGCTCGGTGGCCGGGATGAGGTGGACGCCGTTCTGCACCAGATGGGCCAGGCGTACCACACGCTCTGTCGGATCTGGAATCGTTGGTCAAAGACCGCCAGGTGGGTCATCCCGCGCCGCCAGAAACGGCAGCTTAATCCCCAGGGTCGAACCATCGGAAAAGGTCGTATGCGTATGTTGCAGATCGCCGGGCATAAACAGCGCGTCACCTGCGGATGCGACATGTTATACAAGTCGAGGAGGATACAATGGGGGCGGGACATATTATTATACCAATAAAGGCTTGAGGCGGAATTGCAATCCGTAGGGGCAGTAATGCTCGCCCCTGCAGAGACAGGACATTTGCGGGCGACAATGCTCGCCAAATTTTCGCTCTTTTTTCAGTTCTCAAAATATTTCGCCAACTCGTCGATGTCGGCATCAGGTCCGGGGTATCGGTTTCAGCAAGGGCGGCCACTACAAAGCTGCAGGGCTGCCGCCGAACAGGCGGTGCCACACGCTTTGCTCTCGGCGGGCGTATTCGTTCCGCGTCAGGACAGCGGTGTATACCTCCCTGCTTTTCGATTGACAGCCTTTTCTTCCAGCCGGGCCATGCGGGGTCAACAGCGTGTGGTGCGAGGCGCGGGGCGGCCAGGCAGCGCCGTTTCCAATTCAACGGCGTCGGTCGGCGCGTCAGCATCCAGGGCGTTCATGATTTCCAGCTCTGCATCAGGCAGGCGTTTGATTTTTGGACATGGGATGTCTCCTTTTTAAGACAGGCTCTGGCCCACAATACACAGATGGTGCGGGCGTCAAATTTCAGGCTGGCGTTGCCGTTATGAACGTAGAACGTAGCGCTCCACACCGGGCCATTCGGCGGTAATATACCGCCCCGCGCGGAAGCTGTCCAGACGCCCGGGTCGTCGCTTTTCGAGACTTTCCGGCGGGGGTGTAGCCCGGGTACAGCGGTCTTAGGTGCCGAGAAATCAAAAGCGCGTTCAGCTCGTCATGGAGTCAGGTAGTCAACAGCCGGTTCCAGTCTGCTGTGTTGCTGGGAAATCAACGTTCAGCATCAGCAGGGCGCGTCGGCCTCGTCGTAAAAATACCGGTTGCGGTAATAGAGGTAGGTTTCCAGCTCGTCCTGCGGCCAATCGCCGGGGTTGCCAAAAGTCCTGCGCCCTGCTTGGGCCAGCGTGTTGCACTGGTGCAGCAGCATGTGCAGTACTGGTTGTTGGTCAGATCCAGCTCGCGCCATCGGCAGAATCTCAAAATGCGCCGATTGGTTCGGGTCGTCGGCAGACTGCCAGCCGCTGATGACCTCACAGGGGCTGCGATTCGTCGAACGGCGCAATCAAATAGACATGAAAGCGTCCCTCGCCGTATTGTTTGCCCAGATACCAGCCTTCGGGCGTCAGCTCGGCTTCAAAGGTCGCTTTGACCAGTGCGCCCTTGGCCGTCGTTCAGGTAGTCGCGCCAAGTTGTGCCGTCGTCGCGCCGGGTTTCAGCAGGGCGGAAATGTATTATTCCGTGTCGTAATCCTCGGGCCCACAAGGCCGCACGCGCCCGCCGTGGTAGTAGTAACCGTTTCCGTCGGTCAGATACTCACTCAAAGGAAGTCCGCACCGCGCCTGCGGCGCCTCCGATTGAGACGGGCGGCGGCTCCGGGAGGTCACGATGGGGTTGGCGGTTCCGGACGGCTCCGGTGCAGCAATTGCAGCGGTTCCTGCTCGTCTTGCGGGGCCGCGTCGGCGGGCTTGCGAGGCGACCAGTCCGCGCAGCGAGCAGTCAGGAGCCAGCACAGCCAGAATGCGGCCGTCCGCGGTAGCAGGGGCGGTGTCCCACAAGGACGGTCAGACGCTGTTTGAGCTGGCGTTTGTTCAGGGCAAAGCCGCTGGTCAGCGCGGGGCCGCAGTTCTGGCGCACGGCGGTCAGCAGGGCGTCGGCGTAGGCCGCGCGAAAGCGGCATCGCGGCCACACAGGCGTCGGCATCGCAGGCCTTCCTCAATGTCGGCCCGCGCGGGCAGCCAGCATCGAACACAGGATTGTACCAATGCACGGCACACGCCAGTGTAAACAACAGCTTTTTGCCGACGTCATGCCGTTTATGTGGGTCAGCTCGTGGGCCAGCATGTAGTCTGCGCCATTGGGAGGCCGTGCCCGTGGGGGTCAGAAGTACGGGATGCAGCATTGCCCGCCACCATGGGGCTGCGTACCAGCGGCGTGGCGACCATGCATGAGCACGCCTGCAACAAGGGCACTGCGCCATCTGGTGTCAGCCGGCTGTGCGGTGCGGCGGACGCGGTGCGCCAGACGGCATAGCCGCCAAATTGATGAAGCGCAACAGCCAGCACCGGGTTCCGCAAAGGCCAGCAGGTTCAGCCGCGTTGCGCCGACGGCAGGCGTTCCAACACCGTGCGGTGTCCCGTCTGCAGCTCGGCGCGGGGCACGATGTAGCCCGTGGGCGCGCCGCCCTCCATGGCAACCATGTGGGGCACACCGTCGGCGGGCGCTCGGTGACTTCCTGCGAAAAGGGCGGTCCCGGCTGTACAGCGGTGTGGTATCCACGGACACCGCCGCCGGGGCCTGAGGGGCACAAGTCTTGAGCTTCGGCTCGGTGCCGGAGGGGCGGACGATGACCGTCGCGCCGCCTTCCAGAGGGTACACCAGCACGTTGGCGGCGGGCAGGCCGGTCTCCTCCGGTTTCTGGTAGTCGGTGATTTTCCACCTTGTAGCCGGCAATGGTCTGGGGGCTTCTCCCGCAGAGAGGCCATGATACCGGCCATCTTGTCCATGCCGCAGGCCAGGGGGAACTCAAAGGAGTTCACCGTTTGTTCAGATACCGGCCGTATTTTGCGTAAATGGCTTCCAGCCGCGCTTGATGGACGAGCCGATGGAACGGTAGTAGGCCGCCATTTCACAGATCAGCATGGCGCCAATGATGGCGTCCTTGTCCCGGACATAGCCGCCGGCCAGGTAGCCGTGCTCTCTTCAAAGCCCAGAATGAAGCTGTTCCCCTCACCGGCGGCCTCCAGCCTTGGCAATCTGGTCGCCGATCCACTTGAAGCCGGTGAGAACGTGCGCATTTCCACGCCGTAATCCGGGCCACGATGTCCGCGAGAGGGGGTGGAGACCAGAGACTTTACCGCCACGGGGCGCTTGGGCAGGGTGCCTTTTTCAATGCGGCCCTGACAGATGTAGTCCAGCAGCAGCACGCCCACCTCGTTGCCGGAGACCAGCTCGTAGGAGCCGTCGGGGCAGCGGATGGCGATGCCAACCCGGTCGGCGTCCGGGTCGGTGGCAAGCATCAGATCCGCGCCGGTCTGCTCGCGGCCAGCTCCAGACCAAGCCGCAGAGCCTCGAAAATCTCCGGGTTGGGATAGGGCAGGTGGGGAAGTTGCCGTCGGGTACTGCTGCTCGGGGACAATGGTGATGTCGTCAATGCCGATGTCGAAGCACCCGGGTGACGGGCACCAGGCCCGGGCCGTTCAGGGGAGTACACCAGCTTCAGTCGGCGGCGGTAGATGCCGGGGCGGACGGCGCAGGCTTCAATGGCGCTGCGCCAGCAGCGCCTCGTGCAGTCGTCGCCGGCGTATTCGATCAGACCCTGGCGATGCCGTCTTCAAAGACATCATCTCCGCGCCGGTGAGGATATCGGTTTTCTAGGACGCGCATTCACTCCATCGCCGGCCGCCTTGCGCCGGGTACGGGGCTGATGGCGGAGCGCCCGTTCTGCGCGCCGCACCACAGCGCATCCGTCGCGAGCATGATTGGCGGCGGGTCGAACGCAAAGCCGGGTGAAGTATCGCTGGCGCACAACGGCGTGCTGTTCTTGGATGAACTGCCGGAGTTCAGCCGCAACACCCTGGAAGCGCTGCGCCAGCCGCTGGAGGACGGCGTCGTCAGCGTGACGCGCATCCACAATCAGGCGCAGTACCAGTCCAGCTTCATGATGGTTGCCAGCATGAACCCGTGCCCTTGCGGATTTTATGGCAGCAAAACAGGTTCGCCATGCTGAAATAGTACGCACCCCTTTGCAGCTGCGGATGCTTGGCAAAATGCCGTCTCAGGCGGCGCTGCATCTGCTGCCAGGCGTTGTAGACGATGTTCATTTTCAGGCGGCACACCGTAATATTTGTAAATTTCGTTTGGAAAACTCCGACACCGTGATGATGCGCTCGGCCTTTTTGGGCAATGCGGCGGTATTGCAGCAGTGCCAGGCGGCGCTCAGGCGGTCGCGGCGGACGTATAAAAATCGCGCCGGGCACGGTAGCAGACATCGTGAATGACTGCAAATGCCGCGGAAGCCGAACCATGGAATAATGTTGCACGTAGCAAGGCCCTTGGCTCCGCGCCGCTTTAAATATTCAGGGTAATCCAGCTGCGCTGGAGCGGGCCCCGGCAGGTGCCGAGGGCACGGCCCGGATGTTCTGGTAGGCCAGGGGTGGTCACGCCCTGCGGTGACGAGATTCTCCACAAAATCCGGGCGGCACAATGCGATCCGGGGCGGCCAGCAACTCAATGAATAGCGCTGGATGCCCGAGACGCGCTGAGCGAAAAAGAGCCATCGACGGCCCAGATGGTGTTGGACATAGGGTACCTCGTTTATACATTATAGTGCGCGTCAGATGCGGGCAGAGCAGAGCCCGCCCCTACACTGCAAATTGTTGTTTATAATGCAGGATTTTGTTGACGCTTTGGTCAAGGCGGGCTTCGGATATCGTGCCGTTTTGCACAGCGGCAAGGACAGCATCGTAGGCTTCCGGCAGGAGTTTGGCATCAAAGTACATCACACCCCGCCGGATGGCTGAATGGCAACCTCTCCGGGAGTGTAGGCTTTTTTTGATGGCGTCCATCGAAAGTGAGTCGGTGATGATCAGCGTGTTCTCTGTGTCGGGAATCATCGCAATCAGCTCCGCCGAGAGGGTCGCAGGGGTGTCGCTGCTGATCACGTTCGGCGCGGCGATGTGCCCCACCATGACAGCGTGCAGGCCGGTATCTGCCGCAAGGGCAGGCAACTCGCAGTTTTTCCAGTTCTTCGCGCGGGTCTTGTAGGTCACAGCCAGGTCGGTGTGGCTGTCCTCGGCAGTGTCGCCGTGGCCGGGAAATGCTTGAGCGTGGGCAGGATGCCGTTTGCCGCAGGCCCTCCGCCGCAGCGGCCATTTGGCAGCGGTGGCGGCATCCGACGAGAATGCACGCTTCTCCGATGATGGGGTTATCGGGGTTGGTGTTCACGTCAGCGTCGGGCGCAAAGTCCCGATATTGAAGCCGTAAGGTTTTCAGGTACCCGCCGATGGTCTGCCCCATAGCGCAGGGGGCGCTCTCAGGATCGCCCGATGCACCCACTGCGGCGGCACTGGCATAGCGGGCAGGTCAAAGGCGTCGTTGTTCGCCAACCCGCGCGACCATGCCGCCCTCCTCATCCACCGCGATAAACAGCGGCGTGGCGCTTGCGTCCTGCAACTCTTTATTAAAACGCGCCAGCTGGGGACGGCGATTCGATATGTTTTTGCCAAACTGGCAGATGCGCCCACGGGGTATTGCTGCAGTGTCTCCCGCATGGCGTCGGTCACTTGGGTCACACCGTCGGCTCTGGGATCGTCAATGGTCTCTGGGGAGGGGGTCAAAATCGAGGGCGTCCGGCCCGGACACCGAAAAGCTTGGACCTTTTTTTGTTCGGGGTCGGGGTTGCGGCCGTGGAGGCTGGGGTTTCTGTTGGCGCAGGGGTGGCCGTGGAGGCCGGGGCGGAGTGCACAAGCGGTAAGGAGAGAAGAGCAGGGATAGGAAGGAGGGTTTTTCTGGGCAGAGTTCTCCTTTCGGTTTTCGGGGGGGCGGCTGTGGGAAGGTGCGGCAGGGGCGGGCGTCCCCGCCCGCAATCAACGGATAAATGGGCATCTTCCCACACGTGCGGGCCGGGCATCCCCGGCCCCTGCAATGGCTAACACTACCTTATATGTATAGTAGCATATTTCCTCTGCCGGGGCAAAGAAAAAGAGAGGGACAGCATCTCCTCTCTTTTGTATCTGTTAGTCCGGCAAGGCTGGCGGCGTAGTCGTTCTCGCCGCCTACCGGTACTGGGCTACCACGTCGGTGGTCGTTGCCGTCTCGGCGGTGGCGGTGGCATCATGCAGCGTCTCCTTCGTCACGGCAAAAGCTGCCTTGTGATCGGCGTTCACCTCATACACCACGGTGGGCGCGGCGTCGCTGGCAAGGTAGCACAGGCTGTCACGGTGTCGGTGGCCTCCGTGCCAAACCGCACCGTCCAGGCGCAGCCGTCGGTGAAGGTCAGCGTTGCGGTCACGTCCGGGTCATCCAGGCCGTAGGCGCTGGCGTCTGGCGTCGTGATGGTCCATGCCGTCTGCATCTGTAAGATCGATGTTGACCATCTTTTGACGCTGCTTGGTTAAGGGCAGCCCGTATCGTCCGGTCAGCGCGTCCAGCTGCCGTCAGTCTGGGTGAAGTTTCCGGGCGTTCATCTGCATCATCGACCCACATCATCCAACGTCTTGTCGGTCAGTGTCTGGGCCTTGTACAGGTCACGGGCAGATTTGCTCAAGGTAGCAAATCGCTGCGTTTGACCGTGTAGGCCGCGCCGGTGTCGTCGTAGACGTAATAGACATCGGCCACACTGTTCAGCTGGTCAACGGTCAGGCTGACGCTCCTCTCCCGCGCCGATGGCAATGGTCATCTGGGGGTAGCGCTCTTTTTTCGGGCAGGTCGGTCAGGTCACTGCCCTCCAGCTTGCGCTGGGCGGTCAGGTTGGCGTAACTCTCTACAAGGCTGGCGGTTTTCGTCTGGTCCAGTGGCAATGTTGGGTCAGTTCGCATCCAGTCGCCGGGCTGTTTTTGACCAACGTCACATCTGGTTGTTGCCCGCGTAGGCGGGCGGTCGATATCTTCCACCGCAAAGTTGCACAGCGGCAGCGTCGCGTCGGTGGTATCGTCCCCGCGCTGCAATACGGCCAGCAGCACGACCAGCACCGCCATGACAATGACCAGCACCACCAGCGGCAGCATCTTTTTTGTGTTTTTCATGGTGGCTCCTTATCTGCGGCGGCGGCACGACGCAAACCACCGCACCCGCAATCAAAGCAGATGATGGGCAGCACCAGCGTAAACAGCACGCCCAGCGGGTGCGGCCGAGGTCGGCTTTACGCTCAGCGAGGCCGCGCTCATGCTCTTAGCGCTGATGACGGCGGTCGTCTGTTCGCCATTCATCCAGTTGACGACGCTGCCCAGAACTGCGCGTTGCCGCCGGAGACGGCCTGGTTGATGTTGACAGCAACAGGTTCGGGCAGTTGACCCAGACGACCCGTGCGCCAGTGGTGACGTTTCCGCCGCCACGGCCAGCAAAGGCCCTCAGTGGTCGGTGTCCGGCTTTCTGGGCGGTCTCGGCGGCGGCGTAGTTCTCCATCGAGTAGGCTGCGTCGCCGGTGGTCAGCAGATCGGTAAAGCTGAACTCGCTGTCCTCATCGGTGGTGATGCTGCGGGCGATGGGGTGTAGACCACATCATATTCTGGGACACACCCGCCGTAATTTCGTTAGCACAGCCAGCGTGGGCAGCAGGTAGGTCTGAGGGTAGCCATGAGGGGTAGTGGTCGGTGTCCGTCTCGATCAAAAGGCCAGCTGGCGGGCCATGCCACCGGTGAAGCCAACAACGTGTCCGGTTGGAGCGTGTCGGTGGTAAAGTCGGTGAGCCACAAACGGCACGCCGTTTGCGGCGTAGTCAGTCAAAATCGTTGTTCTGCGTCGGTCAGGTCGGCCCCGGGCGCATTGATGAAACACCGCAGCATCCACCGGGATACTGCCCGCCGTGGTCAGGTTCAAGCTCGGCAGTGGTGACGCCCGCGTTGTTCAGCGTGTCGGTAAAGTCGCTGGACAGCTTGCTCACCGTGGCCGGTCAGCTCATACAGCTGGTAGGCCGTCTCCGGGTGACCTTGGCGATGCCGGAGGTCAGGGCGTTTTCGGCCTGAAGCTGTAATTAGCCTGCCGGTGGTAGTAGCTCTCCAGGTCCATCTCGTACATGTCGTTATAGGACGGCACATCGCTGTTGTCGCCGCTGACCAGGACGACGCTGCCGGTGGACGCGCCGTCATACTGCTGGGCGAACGTCGGTAGAGCACGGGGTCGCGCTGCTGCCAGCTGAAATGGCTGCTCTGCCCGCGTAGCGGTCCAGCAGGCGGGTAATGTCTGCGTCAATGCCTGCTCTCGGCTGATAGTAGGCCAGGCCGTCACATCGGCGTTCAGCTCATGGAGCAGGTTCTCGGTGGCTCTCCAACGTGAAACAGCGAGGTCGGGAAATATCGTACTGGGTGTATTTGGATGGGCAGGGCGCGATGACGAGGTTGATCAACGATCAGCACCACCACCGCCAGCGCACTGGCGTACATACCGCTGTGCAGGGCACGCTTGTTGCGCCTGCGGGAGCTTACATTCAACTTTTTCATGGCGTATCCCTCCTCACTCCAACGGCGGTTCCAGCGCCTGCCCGGTCAAAAAGAGGAACAGCCCGATGACCGACAGAGATAGTACACGATGGCCGGGATGCTGAACATACCGCCCACAATGTCCGGAACGGGTCAAACAGGGCCAGCGCCGACAGTACGGCGTTGAAGGCCGCCAGCAGCCACGCTGGGCGCAGCTGGAACAGGATGAAACAGTACGACCGCGCCGACGCGAACACCGAGCGCCTGCCGTCAGCCGCTTGCAGATGACGCCCACGAGAATCGACGCGATGAGCACGACAGTGACCATAAAAGCGATGAACGCCAGCAGATTGCCGGTGGTGAACATGGTTTGATACCGTCCATCACGCGGTGGCGACGAGCAGCGCGCGAAGGTGGCAAGGCTAAGATCTGGTTCTCGGTCAAAAGCCGAGATCAAAGTACTGACGGCCAGGCAGGCAGCCCAGCAGCAGATAGGCCAAGCACGGCGCCGTACGCCCGCCACCAGCGAGACCGTACCGAACGCCTTTAAAAATCAGCGGCATGAGCAATGGCGGCGGCCAGCGGAAGGGCAAACACCGCGACCTCGGCCAGAAATTGGCCGGCCACGATGGCCGGGATGCTGACCAGGACTGGTCAGCCAGCAGTTGGTCGGGCTTATTCTTGCGTTCCTCCGCAAAGCTGCGCATGCTGATGGCGGCAGCAGAAAAGCAAGATCATCTCGTCATGGTGTAGAGCACCGACACGCAAAGTCCGACGAGGCGCAGAGCAGGTTGCGGTTAGAGTGTAGTACAGTCCCAAAAGAACAGACTGACCGCCCGCTATGACCCAGCCAATCATGCCGGTAAAGCAACGACCTCGCGTTTAAAGATCGCTGTCATCGCCGTTTGCCTCCTTTTCCTTCGGTTTGCGTCTCGGGGGATTTCGGCGGGGGAGTCGTCTCCGGTTTGCTGCGTCCGGGGTCTCGGTCAATTGCAGGGAACACATCCTCCAGGCTCATCGTCTCGGCGCTCAGGCTCAGCACCGGGCAGCCCGCCTGAGCCAGCGCCAGCGAGATTTTCCTTGCCGAGTCTGTTCCACCAGTGCTGACAGCGGTAAGCTGACGCCTCGTCGTGGCTTTACATCCGGTCAGGCCGGGCACAGCGGATGCAGCGGCCACAACGGCATCGCGGCTGCCACGGGCGTGGCGGTGATGGTTCCCTTCGCGGTCAGCTGGGCGGCCAGTTTCCTCCGGCGACCTGCTGGGCCGCCAGCTTGCCGTGGGCAATGATAAAGGAACCCGGTCACGAACGGACTGGACCTCTTCGAAATATGGCTGGACCAGGAAATGACCGTGTGGGTCTTGCCCAGTTCCCGGATCAGTTTACGGATGCCGATGACCTGCGCCGGTCCAGGCCGACCGTGGGCTCATCCAGAATGATCAGCTTTCGGCCCGTGAAGAGCCTGCGCAATGCCCACGCGCTGGCGGTAGCCCTTTTGGACAGGCTGCGTGGATGAGCCGGGGCACCTGATCCAGCCCGGTGCGCCGGGCGGCCTGCTGCACCTGCTCGCGGCGGTGGGCTTTTGACCCCTTTGAGCTCGGCCGCAAAGTCCAGATATTCCTGCACGGTCATTTACGGCGGCGGCAGCTCCGGCAGGTCACACAGGTTTTGGCTCGTTGCGGGGTTCCGGCAGGTCGTGGCCGTCGATTTTCACCGATACCGTCGGTAGCCAGGTAGCCGGTGATGATATTCATGGTGGTATTGAACTTGCCCGCGCGTTGGGGCTGAGAGCAAGCCGTCACCAGCCATCCTCGACGGTGAAGCTGATATCGTATTCACGCTGTATTGGCCCGCCGTAGCGCTTTGTCAGATGCTCTACTTCGATCAAAGTGCGCCTCCCTTTTTATATTGGTTGCCTCTATTCATACTTTTTTAAAATGTGATAATTTTGCGATAATGGTTTGAAGATGTGTGAAACCTTGCGCCCCCTTCCGACTGAAGCGCCATAGAAACGGTTTTTGACCCGTTCACTGACGGTATAGCATAGTTCTATTTAAAATATCATAGCACAAAAGCCGCCGAGTTCGTCGGTGGTCGTCATGCCCATGGCCAGTGCCTTGCTGCGCATGGCGGCATAAAAACTCGGCGTAGGTGGCCTGCATATACGGCTCCAGAAGAAACCGCCCAATGCCGAGGGTGAACTGGCGCAGAGCAGCAGCCAGCCGTAAAGAAGGACAGCTGCAGGACGAAGTAGTTCCACTTTCGCCTTCCATCATTTCCTTGCTCAGCTCCCATGGCGCGGGTGGCGGTCATGTAGGGGTTTTCAGCCAGCTTAGGTAGGCACAAGCGCATAGCAGTACGACCAGTAGACGCCCGGCACGATGAGCAGGATGTAGCCCAGCGTGACTTTTTAAATTGGTGAGCAGCTGCACCAACGATGGGGTTGCCGTAGGGGCGGCGGAAGGTGCTAACGACAGTGGAGGCCGGGGTGGGGATTGGCGGCTCTCCAAAATAGCGGCAGCGGCCCACGTTGAGCGGGTACAGCGACGAAACAGCGCCCAGCAATACCGATGACCGCACCGATAAGTGCGCCGACGACCGCGCCATGAGCGCCCCACTGTCCGGGATGCCGCTGAGGATGTCGTAGACCGAGGATACATCATATTGGTATCCACCGCCACCACGCGCCGCACTTGCGCACTTTCTGGCACCTGCCGCGATACCTGCAATGCTGAGGGCCAGGCAGATCCAAAAACTGCGCCAGTAACCTGAGTGCCTGCGGCGTTATTTTTTAAAAGGTATGCGTGTCCACATAAGTGTCGCACCTCCTGGTGTTGCTAATATTATAACGAATTATGGCGCAAAGCAAGCGGCAGCACGTTTTTGTTTTGACGATTTTACGTTAATTTTGCAGTTGTTCACAAAAATATAAAAAAGTTTTGTTTTTTTTGCCGAAAATGCTTGACATTTTACCGGTGGTTTGGATATAATAATACACGTCGCCGGAACACGGTGGCCAACAGAATATGCGGATGTGGCGGAACTGGCAGACGCGCTAGATTCAGGTTCTAGTTCCCTTAAAAGGTGTGGGTTCAAAATCGCTTCATCGCACAACTGTCCTCGGACGTTAGTTCGGGGTTTTTTTGTTTAGGTTTTTTGCTGCCGTACCGAATTGCACCGCGCCAAGCGGCGGGGTGAGCCCCCGCAAATATTATACTGATTACTGCTCTACGTACATAGAACAAAATCTACTGTTGATTATTGAATTTTATTTTCTCCAAAGAGCGGCACAAATTTTTTGAATAACAAAGTAGGGGGCAGCAGGCGGCGGTAATCCTCTGCCGCCGCGAGACTTTCCCTTTTTTTTTCTCTGACATAAATGCAGCCCCGGTTTTGCTGACGAAACCAGGGCTGTACTTATTACGTATCTCTTATTTCCACCCATAAATGCCGGGAGAGGGTTTGCTCTCCTTGAGCCACTGGTGGTACTCGGGTGGCGGCGAACTCCACGTCACCGGCGGAGTTCAGCGCAGTCTCGACGGAGTCCGAATGACACCGATGATGAAACCCACGCCGACGACCTGCATAGCGATATCATTGGAGATGCCGAACAGCGAGCATGCCATAGGGATGAGCAGCAGCGAGCCGCCCGCGACGCCGGAAGCGCCGCACGCGCCCAGCGCGGACATGACGGACAGCAGGACGGCTGCAGGCACATAACATCCATGCCCAGCGTGTTGGCCGCAGCCAGCGTCATAATGGTAATGGTGATGGCCGCACCGTCCATGTTGATGGTCGCGCCCGAGGGGGATGGAGACAGAGTAAATGTCCTTGTCCAGCCCCAGCTTCACACAGGGCCATGTTGACCGGGATGTTGGCGGCAGAGCTGCGAATGAAGAAGGCGGTCAGGCCGCTTTCACGCAGGGGCAGCGGAACACCAGCGGGTAGGGGTTGCGGTGCAGGTAGATGAAGATGATGAATGGGTTGATGACCAGCGCCATGAACAGCATCGTGCCCACCAGCAACAGCAGCAGCAGGCGGCCGTACTGGGTAAAGATGGATAGGCCGTTGTCCGCCACGTTGGTAAACACCAGTCCCAGAATGCCGAACGGTGCCAGCTCGATGATCCAGCGCACGATGGTGGAGACCGCGTCCGCAGTGTTGACCATAAGTTTTTTGGTGGTGTCGCTGCAGGCGCTTCATCGCCAGGCCAAACAGGCAGGCCACATCAAGATGCCGATGTAGTTGCCGTTCATGATGGACGCCACCGGGTTGGGACGATGTTCGCCAGCAACGTGTGCATGACGTCACCCAGGGGAATCCCTGCGGCTGGCGTCCGCCGTGGCGGCCTCGGCCAGCACCAGCGTCTGCGGGAACAGCTTGCTGGTCACCACGCGCTCAGCGCCGCCGCAAAGGTCGTCAGCATATACAGCCAGACAACGGTGCCGAAGCGGCGATCCAGCTTGGAGGAACCCTGTGCCAGTGCGCTGGCAACGATGACGAAAACCAACACCGGGGCAATGCCCCTTCAACGCGCCGACAAACAGGCTGGCCGAATTCTTCCAGCCATACGGCACCGGGGCAGATGGGCTGCGATACCCCATTTCATATTGTGCAATGCGGTTCGCGCTGCTCTTTCCGTATCCGAGCATCTCACCCAATTTTTTTGTTGTGTAAAGGCCGCGATGCTCGCGTACCAGTTTGATCCGTGATCCTGTATCCATCGTGTAATAGCTCACTTTCCCAAAAAGTAATACCCGATCAGCAAGCGTTTTCGACTTGCCAGTGCGGGCGTTTGTGTATGAGTGAATGGCTCTATATAAGGTCAATCTTTTGGGTATAACCGCCGATAAAGTAGATTTCGATTTCTTGCCGTGAGTGGACAATAACCTTTTCGATGATTCTTGCGGTAAGGATGTCATCGTATTCTTTATTAAAAGGTCTTGCGCCGTCAGCTGTTTGGTTGCTTCTTCGTCCTCCCCCCTTACCATCCGTACTTTCTGCGATATTTGCTTTCAGTATTTTGATTTTACCGCTGAGTTTTCTCAGCTTATCATCAAGGAACGGTGTACTCTCGTCAAGTTCCAGTGACATTTCAAGCAGACGATCAAATTCTTGCTGTGCTTTTTTTCTAGCTGCTTTTGAAGCTGGGCTTTCAAGTTTTCTCCTGCTTTCATTTGACGGAGAATACCGTCAAGTTGTGCAGCAACTTCATCGGTAAAGTTTGCGGCCAGATTCTGCACAGCTTTCAAAATAGCCTGATGCAATTCTTCTTCCGGGATTGACGGTGAATGACTGCAAAACTTCGTTCCGTATTCAAGTCGGTTGACGCATCGCCAGACGATTTGCTTTCTGCCGTGGATGCTCCAAGTAAGTAACCCGCTTATAAGGGCTGCCGCAGTCTCCGCAGACCAGTCGTTCGGATAAGGCATATTTGCTGTTGTAGCGACCTCGATGTCGCTTGCGATGGTTGGTGGCCGACTTGCTGTTGCGGCGGGCAATTTCAGCCTGCACCTCACGGAACATCTGCTTGGTGACGATACCTTCATGGTTGTTTTCAATGTAGTATTGAGGCAACTGACCCGTGTTTTTCTTGGAAACGCCTGTCAGTACATCCTCGATAAAGGTCTTTTGCAGCAGCACATCGCCACAGTATTTCTCATTTTGGAGAATCCGCTGTACGCTCTCGGACGACCACTTTTGTTTTCTCTTGCAGTCAGAACCCCGCCCGCTTCCAGTTTCTTTTTTTTAATGGTCAGTAGACTGGCTCCTTGCAGATAGCTGTTGAATATCATGCGAATCACTTCGGCTTCTTCGGGGATTACCTCTGGTTTACCATCCAAGCCTTTTCGGTAGCCAAGTATCTGTCCATAGGGAAACGGAATTTTCCCTGCCTAAACCCCATTCGTTTACCGCGTGCAACGTTCTGCGAAATCGACTCACTTTCCGCCTGTGCAAAGGCGCTCAGCACCGTCAGAATCATTTCGGAGTTCATTGTTGACGTGTTGATGTTTTCTTTTTTCAAAAATCACCGCAATGCCGATTGCTTTCAGCATTCGGACATATTGGATGCTGTCCAGCGTGTTGCGGGCGAAGCGCGAAATGGATTTTGTAAGGATTAGGTCGATTTTCTTCTTTTTGCAGTCTTGAATCATCTGGTTAAATCCGTCACGCTTTTTTGTATGGATGCCGGAGATACCGTCGTCGGCATAAATCCCGGCCAGTTCCCATTCTGAGGTTGAGTTGATTTTCTCAGTGTAGTACAGTTTCTGCGTTTCAAAACTTCCCTGTTGTTCTTCTTCCTCGGTGCTGACGCGGCAGTAGGCCGCCACTCGCATTTTTCGCATGGTGTTGTTTTTCCCACTGCGTATCTGTCTAGTGGCTGGAATTTCGATGATTCTTGCGTTGCTCATGGTGCTCTTCCTTATTATAATGTCTGTCCGTTTCGCAGTTTGATGTCGATATGTGTATCGAGGTGTAAGATGATTTTGCTGACGATGGAGCTGTAGAATGATTCTGGAAATGTATCTGTGGGTTTGAATTCTTTGCAGGCGCGCTTGATTTGCATTGTTGTCGGATCGTCATCCCCTGCTGCGCAGTAATTAAATTGCAGTTCTGCTCGGCGCAGAATTTTGTCGATGATTGCATCTGCATCCAGCTCTGGTAATGCAAGGGCTGTGTGAATCTCATGCTCCAGCTGAGCAACTTCTATTGACCGGGTGTTGCATTGTTCCTTTGAATTGTGGATTATTTCCGGATGCTGTTGGATTTGGTATAACCTATCCACGATTTGTTGTGCCATGTTTTCAGGTTGCATCGGCTTTGACCATATTCCGCACTGTCGGCAAGTCCATTGTTTGGTTCTAGGTCGCCAGTATAGGCGCTCACCGCAGCAGGCACACTGCATATCGCTTCGAAATGGTTTTAGCACTGCTGAATATGTTACGGTTTTGTTGCTTCGGATGCTGGCAGCTTGGCTGTAAACTTCTTTTGAAATAATGGCTGGGTATCCTTTGGCTCCACAGTAAATCTCATTTGCAAGTATGCGGGCAACGATATTTTTGTTCCAGTTATTATCTGAAAAGTGATAGGCTGTGCCACTTGTGGTCAAGTATTCTGCAATTTCCTTAAAACTCTGTCCTTCGGTATACGCATAAAATATGTGCTGTACAGTTGCGGCTTGTTCCGTGTTGATGACTGAATCTCCATTTTGCATCTGATAGCCGAAAGGGATGTATCTGTTCTTCATGTGGCTGCACGGCTTTCTGATAACTTCATGCCGTTGATGAGTTCGAATTGGATTGCCGTATTGCTGATCAGCACTTTTTTTTCACAAGCTCTTTAAAGGCAGACTCGTCAAATGATTCCAGCGGCGGTGTACTGGAAAGTTTCTTCTGGATGAGTCTTGTTTTTTGTAGAATTTTTCCGATGTGTTAGGCATATCATTTCGTGAAAGCTGTTGTTTCTTTTTTCTCTGATTTGCTGCTCAATGGCTGCGCTTCGCTCTATAAATTGTGTTTCCTCAATGTAACCTAGTGTATGGATTCTGGTAAGATTGTGTTTCTGTTTTGCAAGATGCTGAATATCTTCTCCAAGTGCAAGGCGGTTTTTATATTTTTGTTCTTGCAAATGCCGTAACCCAAGCAGGTCATCCACAAGTTGTTCCAGAATCGTTTTCTGATTACATTGCAGTCGATTATAGATTGACAAAAACGCCTGTTGGAGTTCATCCTCACGGATTGATTTGAGTAGGCAAAAGAGCTTTCGATTGCAAATGCGTTCGGCAGCACCATACAAATCCTTGCGTGGGCGGCCCTTTTCTAGAGCATATAGCGCCGCATATTGAGCAGTAGATTTTCTTTGAAAATACACAAGTTCTATCAATCTCCCCTGTAATGCTTTTTTCTTTGCAAGTAGGTTCTGTACCTTTTCGTAATCGGTCTTAGAAATTATACCTTCATGCGTTTCCATCGCATAGTTTTTGAGCGCTGACCGGTATTAAGATACCTTTTCAATGGGAGTGAATCCGTTGTGTAGGTTTTTGGTACAAGCTGTCTCCAATATATTTCTCATTACGCAGGATTGCATGAATCGTTGGGGATTCCATTTGCTATTTTCTTTTTGGATATATTGTATTTAAATGCTCAGCAATTTCATTTTATGCTCATTCAGACAGGTAACTTTTGAAAATATCGTTGACAATCATTGCGTTATTTTTTTCTGGCACGAGCTGGTAGATAGAGTTCATATCGTAGATTGGTTTCGGTCGTAATCAGCACTGCACCGTAATTTTGCAGAAAGCGCAGGATGCGGTACAAGGTTGTAATGTCGTGGCTCAACCGGTCAAGGCTCTGCACCATGACGGCGTTGACACGCCCCTGCTGCACAGCGGTAAGCATGGCGAACAAAGCAGGACGCCAAAATTCGGTGCCGTATTTCTGCTCCATGCAGGAATTCACAATGATGTAGCCGCGTCTGTCGGCCTCGCGCATGACTTCTGCAAGCTGTTCTTCCAATGCGGGCAGGTTCGGTGCGGCACTGCGGGCAAACGCCCACACTTTGTATTCAGTCATAGCGGCACCTCAAAAACTGGTCCATCAGCGGCAGACGGACATCAAATCGCGGCTTTCCAAAGGATGCCCGCGTGAAGCGGTCACCGACAAAGCGTTCCAGACCGCTGTTGATGAGTTCGGCGTTCAGGTCACATTCGGTGGTGATGAGATAGACATCATTCTGACGCAGAATTTCAATAACGCCCACCAGTATGTAGCTGTTGCGGCTGATCTGCTCCAAATCGCGCACCATCACGGCTTCAATCCGATTGTTCTCTACTGCGTCCAGCATGGTGCGCAGACCGATGCGGTCTTTCAAGGTGTTTCCGCTGCAATGGTCAAAAGATGTGCCGCGCACGAGAAAACCGCATGCCCTGCCGCTTCGTCAATAAGGTCATACAGCCGGTCAAAGGCAATGCGCGGATCGCTGTTGGCGCAGCGCACATAAATCAGACATCGTGGTTTCGCATAAGGTACATTGCAAATCCCTCTTTCACAAAAAAGTAA
>VOFC01002608.1_pt1 | contig 32383 bp, 50 predicted proteins | sample 5384161 | NCBI WGS metagenome assembly VOFC01 (sample SAMN12384722, study PRJNA508395) | human gut metagenome | isolation source: healthy gut B | host: Homo sapiens
GTACAATATTTTCATAGACATTCAGATCCGGTACCAGATTATAATTCTGGAATACAAATCCCACTTTTCTTCTGCGAAAATGGCAAGCTGTTCTTTTTTTCAATTCCGACAGCTTCTTTCCGTCTACAAAGACCTCTCCCGAAGTCGGGGTGTCGAGTCCGCCCAGCATATGGAGCAGGGTGCTCTTTCCGCTTCCCGATTTTCCGATCATTGCGACAAATTCTCCACGCTCTACCGTAAGATCCACGCCGTCCAATGCTTTTACCGTATTTTCTCCAAGCCGGTAATATTTTTTCAATGCCTGTGTTTCTACCATCCATGTCTTCATCTTTCTTTCCTCCTTATAACACAAGCATAATGGTAAAAAATCTCAAACCTGTCACAATCTTTAACTATCACAAAATTGTGATAATCTGTTCCTGTAAAGCGACGCTCTTTCACAAAGGAACTCATTCGCATGTATCTGTTATTTTTCAACCAGTCTTTATCCATTTGGCAGGAAAATCCGAAATTCTGCTCCTGCTTCTGATACCACTTCGATATAACCTTCCTGCATCGAAATGATCTCTCTTGCTAAATAGAGACCCACGCCGATCCCTTCTTCGTCATGCACCTCCGGTTCCCGATAAAACCTTTGAAAAATCTCTGCCTGCCGTTCTTTTTGCAATCCCCTTTCCCGTATCTTTGACACTGATCCTTGTAAAAATTCCTCTTTCTTTGCCGAGATCCATATCTTTCCACCGGCATCCGTATACTTAACTGCATTTTCTAACAGATTAAAACTGCCTCCTCCGTCCATTTGCTGTCGTGAGAAACCGTTAAATCCTCTTCACAGTCCACATAGATTTCCATCTGTTTCTTTTCCTGCCCTTGGAACGATCGCCGAAACCGCACGATACAAAGTATCGTATACCGATACATCCTTTTTCCGTATTTCAATAATACCGGTTTCTAAACGCGACATTTTAACCATGCTCTGTATCAGAAAATCCAGTTTTTTAGTCTGCTGCTCCATCCGGTTTAAAAATTCTGCCGTCTCTTTTTCGTCCAAATCCCCTGCCTGCAACAGTTCTAAATAAACTTTCAGATTTGCGATCGGTGTTTTTTTGTCTGATGTGAAATATCGGAGATCAGCTCCTTCATCTGCTGTTTATCCTTTTTGCTTTTCCGCTTTTTTCACTCCAGATTTCCTGCAATCTCTTGAAGCGGACCGATATTTTTCCCCCACAGGCTGTCATCCATTTCTTCTTCCACGGAAATCTCTGCTCCTGTCGCCAGTGCATCTAATGCCTGCTCCAATTTTTCCGAAAATGATCTATTTCTTTCTTTTTCCGTCCTAATCTCATGCTTCTGCCCACTGATAACCCATTCCATAAACGTTTAAAATATAACGATGTTCTTCATCTTCGATCTTTTTACGCAGCCGGTTGACATTGACCGCCAAAGTATGCTTATCCACATAAGCCCCGTGGAATCCCATAGTTTTTCTAACAGCACGGAATACGTCAAAAGAACTCCTGCATTTTCCGTAAAATAACGAAGCATCCGAAATTCTGTCGGTGTCAGAAACATTCTTTTCCACCGACCCACGCTCTTGCCGCATCAAAATCCACGCGCAAAAATCCATCCTCAAAACATCTGTGTTCCTGTCTCGAACCGTTTCTGCACAAAACATCGATCTTTTTTTCAAAAGGATTTTCATGGAAAAAAGGCTTGGTCACATAGTCCTCTGCCCCCGCTTCATAGCCGCACAGCGCATCCTCTTCTAAATCTCTTGCCGTCAGAAAAAGCACCGGAACCAGTGTGCGTTCCTTCACCCATTTGCAAAAAAAATCAAACCCTTCGCCATCCGGCAGATTGACATCTAAAAGGATCACATCCGCACCTTCTTTTTAAAAACAGTGTTTTTGCATTCTGGACAGAATCCGCACTTTCTGTCAGATAGCCTGCTTTTTGCAGTGCATAACAGATTCCTTCTTTTAATTCTCTATCATCCTCAACGATCAGTATTTTTTCTCATGATTTTTCTTTATCTTTTCCTCCCACTCATGCAGACGTTTTGCTGCCTCCGGATTCTGTTTTTCCAATCTGTGCTCTAAGCGGACACGGCTTGCCTCTAAACGTTCTAAGACCTCCGGATGTTCCTTTTGTACCTGTTCCATGATCCTGCGTCGTCTCTTTTTCGATCAGTTCGAGGATCACGGCACGGTTATCCTGTGCACTCAGATTCTTAGAAAGCTCATCCATGTGCAACTCCATACGTCTTAGGAACTCGTCCTCGTCAATCACACCAAGGCTGTGCCAGGTTTCCATATATTTTTCTAAGCCCTGCTCTGCTAAATTCTCTAAATCCGGCATCTTTTGAATATTTTCTAAGACAAGGTGTACCCGCTTTTCAATCTCTTCTACCGTATCTTCGCCAAACGCCCAGGTGAACTCTTCCAACGTATTTTCCGCTTCTGCCGGAATACTCATTAAGAATTTCTGTTTTCTCTCATCCAGCCCGCTCAGTACATACGGCTCCTGCAGTCCTGCATCGTGAAGTGCTTGCCGTAATGGTACGCCGCACGTGTCCTTCCTCGATCAGATGACCAATGCCTAACTTTCGCATCTGTACATTGACGGTATCCATGTGCTCTGTCAGATAAAAACGGATGCCGTTGTTTTTGCAGATTTTCCGCTAACAGTTCTAAGCGGTCTGCTGCTGTAATGTCGATTCCGTGACCGCTCCCGCATCCACGATCACTACTTTGGTATCGTCTTTGATATGACTTTCAATATCCTCCTGAAAAATCTTTATATTTGCAAAAAGAGACTTTCGCTGAACTGATAGATCAGCACATGTTCGATCTCATAAGCATAGCGGTTTTTCTTTCTGTCATAAAAACCCTCCCTGCCCGGAATGACTCCCAAAAACGCTCTTGGAGGATTCGTTGCCCGAAGGATCACAGCCACAAAAGAGATAACATTCCGATAATGACTCCGTAAATGGTTCCAAGTAACAGCACGCCTAAAAAGCCGCCACAAAAAATATAAAATTCATTTTTGCTGACTTCATAGAGGCGCTTCGCTAAATCAAACTCTACCACCTTCATCAGTGCGGAAATAACGATCGCCGTCAGCACCGGAACCGGAAGATAGCCGATAAAGCCGGTTCCAAACAGCAGTAACAGTATCATGGACAATCCTGCCGTGATGGATACCACCTGTGTCTTTTCCACCATACTGCTCATTCATAGAAGTCCTCGATATGCTTCCGTTGACCGGACAGCAGCCCACAAATGCCGCCGCTAAGTTGCTGACACCACAGGCAAGGATCTCCCTGTTGTCATCAATTTTATAACCATTCTTAAATGCAAAATTATTTTCCGACAAAAGTGTTTCCGCCATGATGACTACCGCCACCATCAATCCGCATCCCGCTGCCTGTGTCAGATTGACCATTCCCAGTTCCGGGAAGAAAAGGACGGCATTCCCGGCTCTACTTCTGCTAACAGGCGTACCCCATACTCATCAATATGACAGACACAGGTCAAAAAGACTCCGGCAGCCATGACGACCACCGCCATCGGGAACTTCGGAGCAAATTTTCTCACTACCACGATTGCCACTAAGGAGCATACCCCAAGAATGACCGAAATTATGTTAATATTTTCACATGCTTTGATGATATGGCGTATCAGTTCTACCAACTCTCCCGAACCGGAACTGCTTCCTAAGATTTTCGGGATCTGCATGAGGATGATCGTCACGGCGATTCCGCTGATGAAGCCTCCCATGACAGGCGTAGAAATAAAATCCACTATTTTCCCCGCATGGAATAAATAAAGACCAGCAGCCACACACCCGCAAACAGCGCCACCATCGGCACAAACTGCATTGCCTCTTCCGATGCCGGTGCAATGCCAAGCGTCGCTAATGCCGCACCTACGACGCCGCCGGTGCTGCATCGACTCCATGATAAACTGTGGCGACGTAGAAAAAATCGCAAATAACAAAATCGGAAACACCGAACCGTAAAGTCCGTAAACTGCCGGAAGTCCTGCCACTTCCGCGTATCCCATCGCAATCGGTATGGACACTGCCGCCATGATGATGCCCGAAAGGATATCTTTTGGCAGATACTGTACTTTATAATTTTTGCATGTGTGAAATAGTCCTGTCTTCATTCCAATCTCTCCCTGAATTTTTGTAAAATCGAAACAGGGAATGCCTCGTCTTCCGATGCACTCCCTGTATTTTTTTACCTAATCTTCATTAGCGTCTTCCGCAACACTGTTTGTATTTCTTTCCACTGCCACATGGACATGGGTCATTTGGATATACCTTTGCTGTCTCACGGCGCTTTGGAGTCGCTGCCACAGAATCATCTTTATTCGTTCCGGTTACTTTTGCAACCTGTTCTCTCTCTACCTTCTGCTCAATGCGGACATGGAAGAGAAGTCTTACGGTATCTTCCTGAATGTTCGCGATCATATCATCGAACATGTCAAATCCGCTCATCTTGTATTCTACTAACGGATGCTTTCTGTCCATATGCCTGCAACCCGATACCCTGACGGAGCTGATCCATATCATCAATATGATCCATCCATTTTCTGTCGATAACCTTTAATAAGATCACACGCTCTAATTCACGCAGTGCTTCCGGTTCGGGGAACTCGGCCTCTTTTTGCTTCGTACAGCTTCACTGCCTGTTCTTTCAGCTTATGCTTTAACTCTTTGACATCTTTTACTTCATCTGTCAGTGCTACCGTGATCGGTTTTAACGGAATGATCGGAAGTAACAGCTCATTCAGTTCTGTTAAATTCCAATCCTCTTTTGGAATATCGGAGGAAATACAGATATCGATCGTATTTTCCACACGATCCGTGATCATTTTATAGATCGCATCCCGCATACTTTCGCCGTTTAATACACGGCGGCGCTCTTCGTAGATGATCTCTCTCTCTGATCGTTCTAACCTGGTCGTATTCTAACAGATTCTTACGGATACCAAAGTTGTTACCCTCGATCTTCATCTGTGCTTTTTCAATCGCATTGGTCAGCATTTTATGCTGGATCTGTTCATTTTCCGGAACACCAAGCGTATTGAAATACTTCCATCAGCTTCTCAGAACCGAACAGGCGCATCAGATCGTCCTCTAGGGAAATGATGGAACTTGGAGCATCCCGGATCTCCCTGACGGCCGGAACGTCCGCGCAGCTGGTTGTCGATACGTCTGGACTCATGACGCTCAGTGCCGATGATCTTCAGACCGCCCGCAGCGCGTGCTTCATCGTCTAACTTAATATCGGTACCACGGCCCGCCATGTTGGTGGCAATGGTAACCGCTCCGTGGATTCCGGCATCCGCGACAATCTCCGCTTCCATTTCATGGAACTTCGCATTTAAAGACCTTATGCTGAATTCCTGCTTTTTTCAAAAGCCGGCTGATTTCCTCGGAAATATCAATGGTAATGGTTCCGACCAATACCGGCTGACCTTTTTCATGTGCCTTGATCGCTTCCTCAACTACTGCATGATATTTTTCTTTTTTCGTCTTATAAACGGCATCCTGTCAAGTCCTCACGGATAACCGGTTTATTCGTAGGAATGACGATAACGTCCATTCCGTAAATATCACGAAACTCTTTTTTCCTCTGTTAAAGCGGTACCTGTCATACCTGCTTTTTTTATCATATTTATTAAAGAAATTCTGGAAGGTAATAGATGCAAGCGTCTTACTTTCTCTCTTCACTTTTACATGCTCTTTTGCTTCGATTGCCTGGTGAAGACCATCGGAATAACGACGTCCGGGCATGATACGTCCGGTAAACTCGTCTACGATCAATACCTGATCATCCTGAACGACATAGTCCTGATCGCGGAACATCAGATTGTGTGCACGGAGTGCTAAAATAATATTGTGCTGGATCTCTAAGTTGTCCGGATCGCAAGGTTGTCAATCTTGAAAAAACTGCTCTACCTTCTTCACACCATCCTGTGTCAGGTTTACGACTTTATCTTTTTCATTGACGATAAAATCTCCGCTCTCTTCCACTTCAATTCCCATGATCGCATCCATCTTGGAAAACTCCTGGCTCTCTTCGCCTCGTACCAATTGTCTTGCTAAAATATCGCAGGCCTCATAAAGACTGGTAGATTTTCCACTCTGACCGGAAATAATAAGCGGTGTTCTCGCCTCGTCGATCAATACGGAGTCAACCTCGTCGATAATTGCATAATGAAGGCCTCTTTGTACCAGCTGCTCCTTGTAAATGACCATGTTATCTCTCAGGTAGTCAAAACCAAGTTCATTATTCGTTACATAAGTAATATCACAATTATAAGCCTCACGACGCTCATCGTTGTCCATACTATTTAAAAACCACACCTACAGTCAGTCCTAAAAAATTCATGAACCTGTCCCATCCACTCAGCATCACGCTTAGCCAGATAGTCATTAACGGTAACGACATGTACACCTTTTCCTTCCAATGCATTCAGATATGCCGGAAGTGTGGATACCAAGGTCTTACCTTCACCGGTTTTTCATCTCCGCAATACGTCCCTGGTGCAGTACCACACCACCCATAAGCTGTACACGGTAGTGCTCCATGCCAAGAACACGTCTTGCTGCCTCTTACTGTTGCAAATGCCTCCGGAAGCAGATCGTCTAATGTCTCGCCTTCTTCTAAACGTTTCTTATACTCTTTTGTTTTATCTCTCAGTTCTTCATCAGACAATGCCATCATGGAGTCCCGCATTGCCTCAATCTTGTCTACGATTGATTTACAATTTTAAGTTCCCTGTCACTATGCGTGCCAAACAATTTTTCTGCTATCTTCATATTCGATCTCCTATCGTCTCTGCCATCTTTCCCATAGCAGTCTTTCCTAAAATAAAAAATACTTGCATATAGAGAATATTTTATCACGATTTCCCCAGTGAAACAATACATAATCCCCCATAAAGCTATGAACGAATTATTAAATTTTTGTAAAAAATGACTTCCTATTATAAACTTCATGCTATAATATCAACGGATTCGGGTTTCCATATTGTATTTTTGATGTCATATACCAGCCTGCACAAATAAGATATTCCACGTTTCCTTGTGCAGAACATTCCAATGAACTTCCATTTCTTCAAGACACAATATGGAAGCCCGAATCTGGTAATCAAAATCCTTTCAGTTTATTTAATTTAATCAAAACAATCTTTTACAAAATTCAAAGGAGGAACATTTATGTATACTTATCATACGAAAGGAACCTGTTCAAAACAGATCGATATTGAATTAGATGGCAACATCATCAAACATGTAAAATTCTACGGTGGCTGTGACGGAAACCTGCAGGCAATCCCAAAACTGGTAGAGGGCATGACGATTGACGAAGTAGAGAAAAGGCTGAGCGGCATCTCCTGTAACGGCCGTCCGACTTCCTGTGGTGATCAGTTAGCAAGAGCCTGTCGCGAGGCATACGAAGCATCCAAATAATTCATTTTTGTTGTACTAATTGTTTGTTGTATTCTCAACTTTCAGACAATTTATTATTTATTTAAAATTTTAAAATTTCTTGTTGACAAACTTCCTTCTATCTGTTAATATAAAATCAACAAAAGAACAGAAGACAAATAAAAAAACAAGGAGGTACAGTCCAATGGGAACATAAGACTACAACGAAAAGCATTTAAGAATGGCAGTTTTCATAATCTGAAATTCAAAGAAGGATAAAAGGATAAAGTCGAATACCAATCGAACAAAGAACTTAACAGGAAGAGTTCATAAGCCGGAAAGAATAAAGATTTTGGAATCCGATTTCAAAAATGAAAAAAGAACTTCAGCACCTCGTGAAAAAGCTGAATTCAAAAAAATCTCCAACACAATCGCGATTGGATGATTTATAAAAAATAAAAACAAGGAGGTACGGTCCACCAAAAACGTAAGCTAAACCCAAAAAAAGAAACACAAGAAGAAAGTGAGGACAGTCCATTGGATTATGAAGTTTAAAGGCATCATCTTTGAAGAACTTATTCAAAGGTGGTGCTTTTTTTGTGTGATTTTTTATGTCTGCTTTTAGCGGAAACTGCTACCCTGCATATCTGACGGATACATTCTGACTCCATGCATACGATCCACGCATAAGCTGAGAGGTATCAACCAGGAATGCAAACCTTGACATTCTCCCTGCGGATTGCTATAGTAGCAACGTTAACGTATAACTACATAAGATTATAGGACGCAGGAGGTTTTATTATGTCCAATTTTTTTTGCTTTTGCAACAAAAAACAGCTGGGATGAAGATGTCTTTCAGCTTACTACCGGTGGTATTCTCACCATTGTTGCACTGATCGTTTTCTTAATCGTAGCTGCTCTTTTTTTATTCATAGTCGTAAGGGCTCCCACAAGCTTTCCACAAAGCAGTTAGTATTTTCTGCTGTTGCCATGGCACTTGGAACCGTAACATCTATGATTAAGCTGTTTCACCTTCCAACGGGCGGCTCCATTACGCTGTTCAGTATGCTGTTCATTGTATTGATCGGTTACTGGTACGGTCCCGAAGTCGGTATTATGACTTCTGTTGCTTACGGACTTTTTACAGTTCGTCATCGATCCGGTCTTCTATTCCATTCCACAGTTGCTGGTAGATTATCCTCTGGCTTTTGGTGCATTGGGATTATCCGGTTTCTTGCATGACTCCAAACACGGACTGATCAAAGGCTACATCGTCGGTGTGCTCGGGCGATATGTCTTTGCATTTTTATCAGGACTCTTATTCTTTGCTGCATACGCAGAGGGAAGCGGAATGAACGCTCCGGTTTATTCCTTAGTTTATAACGGATTCTATTTAATACCGGAAGCCATCATCACTTTAGTGATCATTGCAATCCCTGCTGTCAGCAAAGCATTGCAGCACATCCAGCAGCTCGCCCGTGAATAATCTACAGATCATCCTTTAACTGCTGGTATACTTCGGATGTCTTCTCGTCTTTATCGGCTGAGAAGATATAACATCCGTCTTCCGTCTGAATCAGGATAAATGCCTGATTCTGCGGATTGACATTCATTCGGCATTCGCCAAATCCTTCCACATTATAGATTCCTCTTTGTAAATTATCCATATCGGTTCCAATTACTTTACTGTTGCTTGGTAGTTTATCTAAGAACATGATAAACTGCATCGTATCAACATCTATCGTGTAATTCGTTCTTGTCTGCCCCGATTCCAGAACTCCGTCTTTATAAGTAAGTGTCAACGGAAGTGATTGTGCACGGACTAAATATACGCCAAACACTAATAACAGGGCGATCAGTACCCAGGCTAACGCGCTCAGGAATTTTCCCATTGGTTTTGCATGGTTGATACAGGTTCCGACTCCGATCTTTTTTCGCCATTCAGACGCGTATCACCCGGATTATAATAAAAATTCCATGTCTCCACTGCTCATCGATCGTGGAAGGGAACATCCATCCATATAATGATGTTCTGCTTTCAATGTTTTTACTCTGGCATTCGCAACCCAATATGGCAGATAGCTGCATACGACCAACAGTAAAAATAGGATCATCCAGAGCAATACCTGTACGGTTCCATTGTCTGTTCCAAACATCACTGCCGGCGCAGCCACAAAGATCACTGTGAAAATTCCCAGCATCGTCATATTTTTTTCTGAACCCCTTTGATCTCCTCGTTTTCTAATTTTTCATTTGGAACCGTAATTGAAAAAATCTCATTTTCTCCCGGATTCTTTGCTTTCCACATAATTCCAAACTGAGCGATTAATACGATATAATAACAAACTGCAATGATAATGCTGACGTTCATGCCAACTGCTCCTTTCTACTACCTACTCTGCTTTTTATGATCAGCGTCCCTTCATGGTCGCCTTTACATTCATACATCTTCTGATCTGCCCGCTTGATCGTATCGTGAATATCATGATCGGACTTCTTATCATACGCTGCATAACCGGATGCTACAGACATTTTATTTTCAAAAAATCTTCCATTCAATGCCTCGATCCTGTCGTTCATTCCTCTTCGCAACTCCATGAATTCTTCTTCGGTAACACCTTCTGTCACTGCACAGAATTCATCTCCACCGATCCGATAGACTTTTCCATACATACCGAAAATATCCTGAATGATCTCGCTGCATACAATAATGTAATAATCTCCGGTCGCATGACCATGTGTATCGTTAAAATATTTCAGATTGTTCAGATCGAACATAACTGCTGCCGACTTTTTTGTGTTGCTTCATATGACATCAAATCATGTTCAAATGCTGTACGGTTAGAAAGTTTTGTCAGTGCATCGATTCTTGCTTCCTTCGAGATACTTTCAAACTGCTCACCTAAACGCATCAGGTGAACGGAATTCTGAAATACAATGCAAAGCATGATCACGATATAGGCCAGTAGGGCATATCGGCTCAATCTTGCAGAATCCACCGTCTCACACTGCAGATAACGTACCATATCATATCCCACAAAAACAGAAGTTCACCCAGACACAGCCCCTGTATGATCATTCTTCTTCGCTCTTTTTTCTTACCCCTGTACAATCCGTTTTCCAACGATCCAGAGCATCCAGAGGAATCCGATACCGTAGACAACGTATGCCATCCATATGGTTTCCCTATAATCTCTCGATCCCCAAAAACTGCAGAACCGTTGTCACTACAAGTATCACCACATTGGCAACACAGATTCCATCGTATATCTTACTTTCTTCTACTTCACAGAAATTTTTCACAAATGAAACCAGTGGGATCAAAAGCATCTGGAATACGATAAATGCCACCTGATTTCCCCCTCACATTCTGGGCATGATCAGAGAGATGATCTGTGTCTGAATACCGGACCAGAATGCCACAACAATAGAAAACACTCCCAGCCAGTATAAATAATCCGGCACATGGAGTTCCCGCTGGAAATACATCAATCCGATAATAATTGCCAGTCCAATGGCAAACATCAATATTGATGCAAACAGAGCCAAAGAACGGTCTGTAATAATATCAACGACAATCTTTGCACTGTCGCCATATATAATATTCGGAAGATTCTCTGCTTTATCTTCGTAGACCGGTTCTAACTCAATGGTCAGTGTCTTTCCTGCATACTCCGACGAAAGATTGATAAAGTCCAGGTTGTTCCCGGTGTCTTACTGGTTTTTTCATAGTCCTTTGGAATATTAAAAGAATAGACCATTTCATTATCCACATAAGCATGTATCACATTATGTCCCATATAAAATGCTACCGTGTCACCATGTGCAATCTCCTGCGGAAGCTGTTTTTTTAATATGAATTTTGTCTCATTATTTTTTTCTTGGAAGTGTATGGGGAGCTCCTTATAAAACTTTTCCTGTTTTCCTATCTGAACTGTCCAGTTGTCATCGTAACTTCTCTGCTTCGCATTCGTAAGGGTATTTCCTTCATCTTTGCGCTTACAATCAAAAAACAACGGCCAGTAGCAATCCGACAATGGCCGTTATAATATATTCTTTAAAAACTTCATATGCTCACCTGCTCCTGTGTCGCATATAGCTTCCTATATGTAACTGTAAATTTATATATATTGTACCATAGACCCCTGTAGATTCAATGAAATAATGCCCTTTCCGGCAGTTTCCCCGCATTTACAATCCGTCGGTTTTCCTATATTTACGTTCGTTATTGCGCGACTTTTTATTGTTTTTTCATTTAATATTTATCTTTTTATTGTTTTCACATAAATTTCACAATTTTATTAGCACTCATCTATTGACAGTGCTAATAATCCGTGCTATAGTTCTACTTGAACAAAGGAAATAGAGAAATAAATCGAAACCGAGTTCAAACATAACTTCAACACTTCGGATTCTCCGACAGTGCTTAAATATCAACAACGTCATAGAAAGGAGACATGACTTATGATGATGCCTAGTATTTTGGAGAAAACTTATTTGATAACTGGATGGACTTCCCATTTGAAGATGAATTCTTTGGTAAGAAAAAATCCTCTGTATGGAAAAAAAACATGAAAAGAACCTTATGAAGACAGATGTCCGCGAAACCAAAGACGGCTATGAAGTAGACGTTGACCTGCCGGGATTTAAGAAAGACAATATCTCAGCACAGCTTCAGGATGGTTACCTTACCATTTCTGCCAGCAAAGGTCTCGATAAGGATGAACAGGAAAAAGACGGAACCTACATCCGCAAAGAGCGCTACAAAAGCGGCAGCATGAGCCGTAGCTTCTATGTAGGCGAAGGCGTTACCCAGGACGATGTTCATGCAAAATTTGAGGACGGAATCCTCAGACTGAGCCTTCCTAAGAAAGATGTAAAATCTCTTCCTAAAGAGAACTTCATCGCTATTGAAGGCTAACCCCTTTCAATAAGTTCCTTTCAGAAACATAATCTCTAGCGAAAAATCCGGGTGCCGACTGGCATCCGGATTTTTTATCAATCTTTCTTATAACGCCACATAATGATTGCCGTTACCAGCATTAAAATGCTGATCTGTATTCTCCGCAGACCGGCTTCTGCAAAATAACAGGTAATGTATGATTTTTTCCGTTAGCACTCCACCCGGGAATACGGCGATACCGGATGCGACTTCTATCAGCATATTCAATCTGCCAATGCACCGGACGGCACATATCCGAATCCGTTCATACCGCACTCTTCTTTCATTTCATTCTGATCTTTATCGTTTTTAGATTAACACCTTTCGAAAAATCCCGTCAACATTTTTCACGCATCTGATAACGGAAGGTCAGATAGAAGATGATTCCTTTCGCTACGGAGGTCAGCGTCAATGCCCACCAGATTCCATCCAGACCTAATGAGGTACGACTTAAAACCATTGCTAACGGAATACGCATAGAGGTCGCCGTAATACTGATCACACTGCACAGTTTTGTCCTGCCAAGGCCGGACAATGCTCCGATCGTCATCAGTTCCACGCACATAAATGCTTCGCTGAATCCGATGATGATCAGATAACTGATGGCTATTTCCATGGCTTTTCTTCATGGAAAAACACTCCGGCTATCGGCCCCGGAAAAATAATAAATGCCAGCATGATCAAAGCTCCCCAGATGGCTACCGTCCAAAAGGATATCCGATAGCCTTTCTGCACACGGTCCATTTTTTTTTTCGCACCATAGTTCTGACCGACGAAGGCATTTAATGCCGCCGCAAATCCGTCCGCCGTATTCCAGGAAACGGATTCTATCTGTCCGCCCACCCGCTGGGTTGCGATCGCTTCTGCACCAAACGCTGCCACCATTCTGGTCAGCACCATGGAGATCATACAGTATACCATTCCCTGTATTGCCGTAGGACCTCCGATCTTACAGATGTTTCAAGTTCTTCTTTTGGAAAACGGTTCAAAAAGGCGGATTCCTTTGAGTACATTTTTTCTTCTTTTTTCGAACGGAATACTCCGACCATCATCACAAACATAACGACAAACTGTGCGCTGACCGTCGCAACTGCTGCTCCTGCCACTTCAATCCTCGGAAACGGTCCTACTCCCAAGATCAAAAGAGGATCTAATAACAGGTTAATCAGCAGTCCGATAAAGTTCGCTACAAACGGTGTCTTAGAATCTCCCTGCGCCGTATACAATCCGGTCAGTGTCAGGTTTAAAAAGGAAAACAAGGGGATCAGACCGCAGGTGATGCGCATATATATTTTTGCATCTAAGATTGTTTTTACACCCTCTAATTTAAAAAATCCGACCAGCGGATCTGTAAACAACAGGCTGACTGCCGCAAAGGCCAGTCCTAAAAGGATTGAAAGCTGCACGGCTGTCTTAGCATACCGATGTGCCTGCTCTTTATCTCCGCGTCAAGGCACTGTGCCACATGCACCTGTCCACCCATGCGGGCAAGTGAAGCAAGTCCCTGTGACAGCCAAACATACATGCCGCCGACTCCCACCGCTGCCACTGCCTTAGAACCTAACAGTCCGATCCACGCCATATCCGTGATATTATAAAGTGTTCCTAAAAAGGAAGAGATATGATCGGCACCGCTAGTCCGGTCAGTGATTTTAAGATCGGCCCCCTCTGTAAGCGGAACCTGCTTTTGTATCTTCATTTGTATTGCTCCTTCTATATGATCAAAATTTCTCGTTTTTTCATTTCAGCCACGGAATAGCTTAAATCATTTTTTTCCGATCTTTCAATATCATTTTACTTCCTTTTTTTATAAAAAGGGTATAAAATAAAGACAAAAGATTACGAATAAATACGAAAAAAATATACGAAAGAGGTGTTTTTATCCATGAAAAGAAAACGATTTGGTGCGTTACTTTTAGCACTGACACTGACACTGTCTCTGATCGCTCCCGGCACCTGTCCGACTGTTCATGCCATGACAGTTTTAGAGACAGATACTTCCACTGCTTCTGACGGCTGCACCATGTTAGGCATCTATGGCTCTTACTACAGCAATGCCAAAGAGGCTTTGGACAAAATTAACGATATCCGGTACGAGGCCTGCACTGCAGGAAATGTACCGGACCCGAGGAATCCGGAAAGAATGTTAACGCCAAGTGACTATTCCCCACTGAAATGGTCCAGTGACTTAGAGCGTGTTGCCAGAATCCGTGCTGCGGAAGCCGGTATTGCTTATCACTTTATGGATTCCGGACATCAGCGGCTGAACCAAAAGAAAATTTCAGACATCGTCTACAATGGTCATCATTCTTCTGCAGAAGATCTTTCCTATTATGACAATAAGGATATGATCGAGGGAATCCTCTTATGGTATATGGAGAAAAAAAAGACTGGGTAAATCAGGATTCAAAGACCACCGGTCACTATACCAGTATCATCAATCCTAACAATACTTATATCGGACTGGGCGGATTTTATACAGAAGCAACCCCATATCCTGCTACATTAGCAGGAGAGCTTTCCGCTACCTCCGAACAGGGACTCGATGAAACGATGCTCTCTGCTCCTAAGGATGTAATGCAAAAAATCGAGGTTTCTGACGACTTTATCAAAAAAAACAACCTGTTAGATGGCACAACCACGATCGAGACAGACCAGGCAACTACTCTGACTCCGATGGTACAGATTCAACGCAAGTCCACCCGAAAGCTCTGGATGCTAGGCACCTTTACTTATTCATCCTCCAATACGGCTGTTGCCAAGGTTGCAAACACCGGTGTTGTGACCGGAGTTACTGATGGTACTGCCACGATTACCGTTCGATCAGGCAATCATGTCATTGCTTCCACGGAGGTTACGGTGAAGTGTGCACATCCTTTAAAAATGACATCTTCTACTCCATCCACCTGTCAACGTGCCGGAGAACGTGTCTACTACTGTAGTGTTTGCAACAAAACCACGAAACAGACGCTTCCGTTAGCTGCACATGACTATGTGTATGGTACTGCTGACTCCAGCGGAAAATGTACCGGTGTATGCTCCGTATGTAAAGATAAAGTTACGATCACACCACCAACCTCTTTTCACTGTGCTGGGTAAATCAGTCTTTCGGATATGCTGAGTATAGCGATGATTTGCCAAAGTATAACCCGATCCCGTCTACGATCGAATGCTATATAAGCGGGGTCAAAGGCGATGAAAATTATTGCGATATGGTCATTGAATCCTCCGATGAGTCGGTACTCCTTCCACCGGATCAGGTCTATCCGAATGCACCTTTGAATCCGATACAGGTAAAAAACCGGGAATTGCAACACTGAGCATTTATCCAAAATATAACCCGCGTATTAAAAAGACTTTTATTGTCCGGGTCGGTGATGCCGGAAGTGTTGACATAGCTCTTGCTGATGTAACACTGTCCCCAAACTCCCTATACTTATAGTGGAAAATCCTGCACCCCGGCGGTGAATGTCTCTTATTATGGCACACCTCTGACACAGGGAACCGATTACACCGTTTCCTATGAAAATAACATTGCTGCCGGAACTGCCGTGGTTACCGTTTCAGGAAAAGGCATTTTCAAAGGAAGTATCCAGAAAAATTTTACGATCAAAAGTGCAAGCACAAACACCCATACACATCAGGCGGTCAAAACTCCTGCCGTTGCAGCAACCTGTACAACTCCGGGACACACCGAGAGTTCCTACTGCTCTGTCTGCGGTGCTGTGATCAAAAGCCAGACATCTCTGCCTGCTAAGGGTCACAATTATATAAATGGAAAATGCAGCAACTGCGGAGATTATCTCTACTTAGATGCTTCCGGTTTACGCTACACCATTAACGATGACTTATCCGGCGGCTACACGGTCAGTGTATCGGCTGTCCCGAAAACAACTTTAAGAGGAGAGATCACGATTCCTTCTAAAGTTACGTCGGTAAAACTTCCTATACCGTTACGATTATCGGAAAAGATGCTTTTGCAGACCAGAAGAACCTGACCTCTGTCATTCTGCCACCGACGATCACCAATATAAAAAGTGGTGCTTTTTCTAACTGCAGCAGTCTGAAAAGTGTGACATTCCAATCCACGACAGCACCATCCGTTGATACGAATGCATGGACCGGCACTGACACATCGGCTGTGACACTCATTATTCCGGAATTAGGAACCGGTTACCGGAATATTATCGTACCGCTTTCCGGCGTTAACGTGAAAAAAGACACCACATGTCCATTCTCTGCAAAAACATAAAAAAGTTTCTCCTACCTGCGAAAAATCGGGGCATGTAGAATACTACACCTGTTCCATCTGCAACCGGGTCTATCTTGACAGTTCTGCTACAGCAGAAATTTTATATAATGATACCATCCTCTATCCGGTTGGACATGACTGGGATGAAGGAAAGTATGAGACCAGAACACGTTTTGTCATTACTTGCAAGCGTTGCAAGGCCCGGAAAGTATACAATGTGGAAGATGATCCTGCCGACCCGCCACGCCCAAGTTCCCCAACGGTGAATAAAAAGCTGGTGTTAAATACCTCTGCCGGTCTGAAATGGGTTCGCAATAATACCATTGACAAGTATGTAAAACCGGAGCTGAATAAAGCCGTAAAATCTACCTATAATTCCAATACGATTTCCTGGAATAAGGTAAAAGGTGCAAAAGGCTATCAGATTTATGCAAATGCGACCACAAAGGAAAAATAAGACAAAACTGACGGTTAAAGTCCAACAACTTCCTACAAAATCAAAAATTTAAAGAAGAATACTTTTTATGAGTATAAAGTCGTTGCATACCGTAAAGTGGACGGCAAAAAGGTTGCCATCGGAAAGTCTTTAGAGCTTCACGCTGTGACGGCTTCTAAGAGCTACAAATATAGCAATCCAACGTCCATCAAAAAGTAAAGCAGAAAAACAAAGTCGTTTCTTCCATTTCCGTAAAGGTCAAGAAAAATAGTTATGCCAAAAGGCAAAAAACTAAAAAAGGACATACCGCAAAGATCCGCTATATTTCCTCGAAATCCTCCATTGTTTTTTCACCTGTTACGTTTATCAGTTGGCCAAATGGGATAACGAAGAAGAAATTGTCCTGCCAGACGTTCTTCAGACGTTCTTCAAAATAGATTTCCAGCTGGGAATGGATCTGTCCCCAGTCCTGCCTGTGACCGGTCCATTTTTTTCGTGATATCCATGGTTGCCAGATACAGCATTTTTAAAAGGCTGTCATCCGACGGAAAAACCGTCTTGCTTTTTGGTCACGTTTTCCGGAGCTGGCGGTTGAATCCTTCAATGGCATTTTTTTGTGGTATAAATCAAAGCCGTCTTACTGCCTCCGGATATTTGAAATAAGTGGACAGGGTCGCCCAGTTATCATTCCAGGATTTATAGATTTTCGGGTACTTGGAATCCCATTTATCCTTGAACAATTCTAACTCATTTAAAGCTGTTTCTTCCGTTGGAGCCGCATATACAAGCTTCAGATCAGCCATCAGTTTTTGATGTCTTTGTATGAAACAAACTTCGTTGAATTGCGGATCTGGTGAATGATACACTGCTGAATCTCTGTTTTTGGATAAACAGCCTCGATTGCCTGTGGAAATCCATTTAAACCATCAACGCATGCGATCAGGATATCCTCAACACCTCTGTTTTTTAATCCATTCATGATAGAAAGCCAGAACTTTGCACTTTCGTTTTCTCCAACATACATGCCAAGGACGTCCTTTTTCCCATTCATGTCGATACCAAAGGGCGATGTAGACTGCGCGTTTTACAATACGTCCTTCGCTGCGGACATGATAGTGGATTGCATCCATAAATACTACAGCATACACTTCTTCCAAAGGGCGTTCCTGCCATTCTGTTTTTACAATCGGCAGGATTTTGTCTGTGATCCGGCTGATTGTGCTGTCAGAAATATCAATATCGTATAATTCACGCATGTGGGATTCAATGTCTCCGGTTGTCATTCCCTTGGCATACATGGAAAGTATTTTTTCTTCCATGATCAGCCGCCTGATAAATCGTCTTTAAATCAGTTGCAAATGCTTTTCTGTCTTTATCCGGAACGTATTTCAGGGTATTTCGAACCTGATGAACGATGCAGCGTTGATACTCTGTTTTCGGAAATGCTGCCGCAATTGCTTCCTTTATTCCGGTAAGGCCATCCGCACAGAGGATTAAGATATCTTTTACACCTCGATTTTTCAGTTCATTTAGCACAGAGAGCCAGTATTTCGAACTCTCATTGTCTCCAACATTGATTGTCAATACCTCTTTCTTCCCTTCCGTATTGATACCAAGAATGACATAGGCAGCCAATTTACGGATTATACCATTATCACGGACAGAATAATATATCGCATCTATGTACAAGATTGGATATACCTCGTCTAATGGTCGATTTTGCCAGTCTTCAATCTGTGGCAGAATCTTGTCCGTAACATCTGAGATAAATCCTTCTGATGTCTCAAAACCATAGATGTCCTCAATCGTCTCAGATATCTGTCTTGTAGTCATCCCTTTGGCATACATGGAGATAATCTTCTGATCAATATCAGAAATATCTTTCTGACGCTTCTTTACTATCTGCGGTTCAAAAGTAGATTTTCTGTCTTGAGGAACTTCAATCTCCATAGCTCCATAACTGCTGTTCACACGTTTCCGCTTGTAGCCATTGCGATAATCGTCATTGTCCGAACGCTCGGATTTCTCATATCCAAGATGGTCATCCATTTCAGCCTCCATCATTTCTTTGATGGTCCCGCCTAAAAGATCTTTCAATGCATCCTGGATATCTTCAGCTGTCTGAATATCATATTCCTCCAAAAGCTGATGAATGATGTTCCGTTTTCCTTCTGTCATTTGTACCATCTTATCCCTCTATAAAGTTTCCTTTATAAAAATTCTCTTTTCCCGTCTTTACTGCCGTCATCCAAAAACAGACACAGCCGTCCGGACAGACATAGTCTTTCACATACTTGTCCGTTCCGCCGACATTTGTAAGGTCACCACCGCTTCGCACTGCCTGCATATCCGCAAATAAAAAGTAAGATAATCTTAGAACGATCCCATAGCCCTGTTCATTGACCGGGCATCCATAGGTACAGGTGTATCTGTCTCCGATCTCTTCTCCATTTCTACAGTAGTGTTCCGTATGATCACTGCGTAAAAATCCTGTCACTTCTATTGTAAATTCATATTCTTCCTCATACCATTTTTTCATGATGCATCCTCCTGCTATTTGCAATTTTTCCTGTGCGCCTTGATTTTTTCATTGCCCAATCATAATGACTCGATGTACTGCTGACAAAATAAGAGCCTAATACGCTGCCGCCCACTGCCGGAAATGCTTTTTGACGCAAACAGCTCTTCATTGCTGTACTGCTCGATCCGCTCAAGCACCTGTCTGTGGGACTCTTTTAACATCTGTGTCATCTCTTCCTGTGAGGTACTCTGATGCTTTTTCCAAAATTCCTGGTTCATCGGCGCTATCGTTCTCCAGTTATATTCTTCCGGCAAAAACGGTGTGCTTTTTCCGTTCTGATTTTCATCCACAAAAAATGTATCATCAACCGGTGCCACTCATAAAGATGTGCCAAAAGATCTCTCACATTTTTATCCCGGCTCCAGTGTGCCTCTTTTTTTTCTTTTCATCTTTTGAAAAATCAAACGGCGTGTTTCTTTCTGTTTCTGACATCTGATCGATCATCGCAAACAGTTTTTCAAAATTCTCATTGGCTGCCTTCAGTAAATCTTCTTTGTTTCTTGGTCTTGGCATTTTTAATCCTCCATTCATTCTTTTTCATAGTTTTTTGATTATGTTTTTTGCTCTTTTCAGGAGTTCCTCCTTCAATTCCTGCGGTTCTATAACCTGCACTTTATCACCGAAGGTAAACATCCACGAGATCAGGCTTTCTAAATCCGTGTATTCGCCCTTGAAATACAGATCTCCGTTCTCCTCCTCCGTAAAACAATGTGGCCCGTATTCTTCTACCACACGCCATTTTATATCCGCAGAAAAAATAGCTTCCACATGGATCTCTCCCGGAAAGATCTTTTCCACCGACAGATCCGGCACAGGAACTTTTCGCACCTCAAATGTTTCGTTTTCCATTTGATCTCATGCATTCTGTTGAGTTTGAACAGGCGGAAATCTTTTCTTTTTTCACACCAGCCATAGGTATACCAGCTCGACCATTTAAAGATTAAAAAATATGGCTCTATGATCCTGCTGCTTTCTCCGCCGGGTGCGTAATAGACAAACGATATCTTGTGCCTGCTTTCAATGGCATCCTGTATCAGTGAGATTTTCGGCTCGACGCTTCTTTATACCAGGATGACAGATCGATCAGTATGGAGTCCCTGCCACTGATGAGATTTGATGAGCCCGGCTTAATTTTTTCCATAAGTTGTCCATAATAGTGACTGCTTACACTGTCGAGGCTTCGCAGCCCCGCCATGATCATCTGCATATCTTTGGAAGTCAGCAGCGTTCTGTCCATGGAAAATCCCCCTCCATGATGCGGATCCCACCGCCGACTCCCTGCATGGTCCGGATCGGTATCCCCGCCTTGCAGAGTGCTTCAATATCTCTGTTGATGGTTCTTCTGGAAACCTCAAATTTTTCTGCTAACTCCGGTGCTGTGATCATTTCCTGTTGCAGCAGAACGGAGAGGATTCCTATCAGCCTGTCTATCTTCATTTCTGACTCCTTGTATGTATTGTAGCATGGAAAACATGTCAGGTGTATGTCATGTTTTAAGGTCAATTTATTAGCACTTTGAATTTTTGTTTGTTACCAGTTCAAAAATGCCTATTTTTCTTCTTTTTCTATATCTTCAATAATTATTGTATTACCTTTATACTGTATTTTTCTATATTGATCTTTCTCATTTGTAATGTATATTATCTTTTCTTGATTCCGCGCACTATTCTCTTTGAATTGCATCATGTATGCAATCTTTAACAAGCTCCTAATAAAATTGTTGTCAAAATGACCACAATTATCTTTGAAATAATCGGATGTTCCTCTGCCTGATTGTTCAATATGATACTTAGTTTCTTTTCACAATCTTTTTCTTTTTTTATAATGTTTTTAACGGTTCTCCATCTCTGTTTTATGGCACTATCTTTATCTTTAGTTATAATATAATACATTTTTATGCATTCTTCTTCATCATCGATAGCCCCATCTGCAAAAAATTTTTATACTGTTCCCTCCAGTTCTCTACAGTAGCAAGTACCTTTTCATAATCTTTCCACATTTCATTTAAACTTTTTCCTTGCATTTGCAAATAGTAATAATAATAGCATAATATTCTTTTTTTTCCTGAGATATTTCGTTAATTTCTATAGTATCTAAAATAAAATCATTGTTCATTATTTTCTACCTCACATTCTTAAAGTACTGTATCAAAATATTCTTGATATACTGGTACCTTCTCGCATAGGAATTTTCTACCGGATCAATTCAAAACCGTGGGCTTTGCAGATGGCATTCTTTTTGCTCATCCCTTGCCTTTACCAGTGCATTTTCCCGATGCTCTTTTTCCATCGAGTTCAATGGCAAGTATCGGCATATCCTGTCCCTTATAGCCTTTTTTCATATACCACAAAATCAAACCTGCCTGTATAGAAAGATCGTCATAGGAATTGTTCTCCTGAAATACATGGGAGATGCTGACTTCTTTTGGACCACACAACGGTTATTGGTGTTTAAGACATTGTCCAATGCGTGGTTGAGTGTTGTTAAAAATGCCGCTTCTGTCTGTGTACTGTACGGTTTGATTCCAAGCGCCCTGGAGGAAGTCTCCCTTGCCGTCACTTGTGCTTCGCCATTTGTCTGAACATATTTGACAAGTTCATAGATATCATCACTGTTTTCTGTATGCAGGCGGTCCAGTTCTTTCGCATCGGATAGTATGACTAACTGTTCTTTGGCTCTTGATGTTGCCACATTGATCAGTTCTTTATTATTTTTTAACCAGTCATAGGTGCCCTGCCCGGTCTGCTCTGTCAATGCAAGTGAAAAAGTACAACATCCTTTTCGTCCCCCTGAAAGGCATGGACTGTGCCACATGGTACATCTTTTCATACCGTTTTCCTGCAACATGGCATGGATCAGCTCTTTTTGATTGGTAAACGGTGCGATCACACCGATACTTTTATCGGGATTATCTTTGATAAACTCTATGATCTCTTCCGCTTCCCTTGGTGCGGTATTTTTTGTAATTCGTGGTATTCCCTGCAATATTTTTAAATATCAGCGGTGTATCTGCCTGACTCTGACTGTCGATCACCAGTTTGTTGTTATAATATTTCTGATTGTTAAATGCAATGATCTTTTTCATTACAGCGGTAATGGTGGCTGAGTAAAATTTCCTCACTGACCGCATCACAGGCTAAATACGTTTTATAGATGGAATTTTTGATATAGTCGTATTCTTCCGTTACGCTATATATTTTTTTCAATCTTTCATTATCTGCCGGATGCAGCAAAATGACCGGACTCAACTGCTGCGGATCGCCGACTAACATCAGACTCCGCCCTCTTACGATCGGCACTAAAGACATCGCAATGTTTCCCTGGCTTGCCTCATCCATTATGACCATGTCAAAGTAGGTTCCCGGCTCTCCGAGTTTATGTGCCGATATGGATGTTGTCGCAATGATCGGAAAGATCTTTTTGGAATTTTTTTAAGTTTTCCGCTTTTCGTATATAAGCATTGAACTGCTGCACTTTTTTCTTTTCGTCTGCACAGTTTATGATTTCCATCAATTCCTGATTCTTTGGTTCTTTGAGCCGCTGGATGTATTTTTGCCGAAGTATAATACAGATATTTTTTAAACATTTCTTCATCTTCCACAACCAGCTTTAATGCCTCTTCATCGGTAATGTCTCCGATCTGCGCCAGCTTTTCACGGACTTCGGCTAACTGCACACCCTGTAAGTCCGTCTGAAACATCAGATGTTGATTGGAATCTGCCATTTTTAAGATGGCTTCTTCTCTTTCTTTCAGTTCGATTTTTTCTTCATGTCTTTGCAGAAGTTTTGTCAGCTTTTCGGTTCGCTTTGTCTTATCATCTTTATTTCTTTCTAAGGTACTGTCGAAAATAGCGAGGTCTTTCGTCCTTTCGTACAAATCCCTCATGTCATTGAGTGCCTGCAACACGCAGTTGTCATTTCCCAGACGGACGATCGGAAATGGGATTGCACCTTTGTTTCGATATGGTATGGATTTTAATTTTTCACACACGCCATCGATCGGATGATTGTTATAGGACGCAAACAAGACTGTCTTCTCGTTAAAGAAAGCAGTCACCATTGTATTTACGATCGTATTTGTTTTGCCCGTTCCGGGAGGCCCTTGGATGTATGCCAATGGATACTTCATCGCATTGTGAATCGCAAGGAGTCGATCCAGATTGATTTTTTTATCTAAAAAGTGCGATCGGATAGTTCTTACGCCGATCCACCTGTTTTAAGAGTTCTCCAAAAATGCCTTGATCGGTATCGTCACGTTGTCCGCTTCATACATTTTATGAATGGCTTCATACTCCTGATGCAGATCGACCATGACATCCCTGCCAACGGCAATGAGATATGGCATATCATCCACACCGTCGATCTGAGGATTCGATCTTGTTATTTTGTCTTTGATCAACTCCTGATTTTTTTCTTCAAAGTGATTTAACAGTTCATAATCATCTGCATCTAAAAAAATTTTCGGATGCTGAATTTCGCTTCCGGTCTGTTTTTTCTAAGGCAAACTCCATGCATACCGTAATCTCATCATCCTGCCTTTTAAGGTACGCTTTACCACATCCAACCGTAATTTTCTATATGCCAGCACATGATCCCTTTTTGTGTATGAATGCTCATGACGTTAATGGCAAGCTGTTTGATGGTCTTCTTCGACGCTGCATTTTTTTACGCCATATTGAAATTTTCTTACGATCTGTTGAAACTGTTCCCTGCTCAGATGATAATTGCCATGCCACTCGCTGTCTAAATGTTCTATCAACACATATTCTGTTTTATATGGAACGGAATCCATCTTGTTACAGTCCACTAAATAGTTTAAAATCTTCAAATTTGCAACGCGATCAAACACTCTCCGATACTTCACCGGATTACCGTTAATATCGTCTAAAAGTTTCATGATCCGTTTCAAAATAAGACCCTTCAATGACTTCTGATGACAAGATGGATTCTATATAAATGTATAACTCTGTAGTTGTGTAATGTTTCAGATGAAGTCCCATGACCTTCATCGTTTTTTTACCGGATTGATATCTATGATACCAATCCAGTATTTTGTGATTTCTTCTTTTCCGTTCTTATATTCTATGCTCAGCCATTTTCTTTCATGGATGGCCCGGAAGATATTTCTATTCGCCATGATAATTCTGATTTACATAGTCATAAATAGCTTTGTTATCCTCTAACATACGACAGCCGACAATGCAAGTTCCCTCATTATCTGTGATGCGGATGACATGTCCTCTTAACGGCATATCCTCTAAGAAAGTAAAGCCTTTGGTATGAACTGTGATCAGCGTATCCTTTGTATCTAAGATTGCTTTATCCTGTGTCTGGATCGCATATCCGTTTGCACTGATGTTTAACATCTGTCCTTCACAAACACGATCTGAACCACTCAGTCTGATCTCACATGCTGCCTTCAATGGCATACGAGGATATTTTCTACGATTGACTACTTTCGGATTGCCATTGACTGCAATGCTGTATTTGCTATCTCTGTATACAACCTCGGTATCATCCCAGCCATAGACATTGTTATCTGCAATGATCTGTACCATATACTTCTGTTTCCGGTCATAGCTTAACTCTTCACCTTCGCACTTCAGGCTGTCCACCTGCAGAGCTCCTTTTTCATCCACATTGGAAATAATACCCTTGTACTCTTTTCTTAGGCATTGCACCTTCTTCATATACACTCAGGTACATACCCACTTTCAGGTCTTCCTTGCCCATGAATCCACCGGAACCAAGGTCTTCGATCAATGTTCCAACAGTTCCTTCGATCAGGATGATGTTTGAAGATGTTTCATCATATTTACTACGCATTACCTTTACAGTTTCGTCTGCTACGGAAATGTTCTGCGTCATCAGTTCTACTACTTCATTTACCTGATTCATGTTGTCAACCATGTTCTGGTTTGAATCCTCTACCTCGCCCATCGCATCATTGACAATTCGGATGTTTTCACCTAACTGTATGGAGTCCGTTGTGATGGAGTTGACACTCTTATCTACGATCATTACATTTTCTAAGTTGGTTGCAACAAGCTGTAATGTCTCTGTAATGGACTTCGTCATTCTGTCACTGGTCTGTTCTAATTTCTGCAGCGCACTACGGATACTGCCGGAGGATACCTGTGTCTCCTCACTCAGCTTACGGATCTCTTCTGCCACAACCGCAAAACCTTTTCCTGCTTCGCCTGCTCTGGCTGCTTCAATAGATGCATTTAACGCCAGTAAGTTGGTCTGGCTGTTGATCTCCTCTATCGTACCTGTTTCCTCTTTTTACCATTGTAAACTCAGTACTGAATTCTTTCAGATTTTCTTCAACTTCTTTGGACAGGTTCGCCATTGCATTGGTACACTGAACTACTTCTGACAACTGTCCGGAACTGGTTTTTGCATTTTCTACGGACTGCTCCATAAGCTGCACCATTTCTTTGATGAGGGCAGCTACATTTTCTACCTGTTCACTGATCTTATCCGTTGCTAAAATGGATGACTGCGTCCGCTCATTCAGCACTTCATTATTAGATATCAGTGATTCCATATTTCTGACAACATCGGTAGCACCTTCCTGGTTCTCATCGGAAAGTTCACGCACTACATTCATTCCGTCTACAATGGAATTACTTGCTACTTTTACTTTTTCAATACTATGTACTACACGCTCTAAATTGCCCTTTACTGCATCGAGCATTGCGCCGTCTGACTCTGCTAAATGTTTGATTGCCCAGGTGTAACTTAAATATACCAGTATGACGCAACCGAACATGATCTCATAGGATACGATATCATCATGCGTAAATCCCGTTGTTAACCAGTCTTTTATAAAAGTTACCACAACGTCAAACAAATTCATGATTCCACATCGGATCATCAAACTTCGATCTTTATAAAGCACCAGCATGCTGACTACAGGAAATGAGTATGCAAATGCAATATGATAATATGATGTAAACAATAGGAAGAAATAGAATATAAAATACCCTACTGCAACCATATGCTTACAGTTGTCATAATCCCAACCTTTAATCTTTATAAAAATATAGGTAAATACTAATGGCACCCAGCAGATAAAACAGAACAGAACTGTATATGGTACTGTTCTTGCACCTTTGACACATTCGGCTATATACGCTCCCGTCAGTGCCAGCCCTATGATTACCCACATTCGCAGTGCCTTTTTGTTGGCACTGATCTTAAAATACTTCTCATCGTAATCCATAAATCTCCTCCTAAGTTCTTTTTCTTTGCGTATACTTTTTCTCGCTACGTCCGTTTCCTTTGTCATGCATCGGAATGCCGACATGCCTTTCCTTTATTTTACTATAATTATGCGGAATATGCTATCTTTTTTTGGAAGGATTGTCATTCACTTTCTGCTTCTTAATTTAATTTTTTCAGCCCATTCTGCTTCCTTGAAGCCAACAAGCACAGTATCTCCATTTACAACAAGTGGACGCTTTACCAACATTCCATTTGTAGCAAGTAACTGAATCTGTTCCTCTTCACTCATTGCAGGCAGCTTGTCCTTAAGCTGCATTTCTTTATAAAGAAGCCCGCTAGTATTAAAGAACTTCTTAAGGGTCAGTCCACTCTTCCCGTACCATTCCTTTAATTCGTCATAAGATGGATTGGTATCCACAATGTGTCGTTCTGTGTATTCTATGTTCTGCTCATTTAACCACTTTTTTTAGCCTTTTGACATGTTGAACATTTGGGGTAACATATAAAAATCATTGACTGTTCCTCCTTTTTTCTTTATTAACTATATGAATATTATTTATTAAGCAGCTATTTCCATTTTCATTACAAATTCTGATAAAGCAAATGGTATTCTATTGTCCCATCCGTTGCTCAAGCATTTCGATAATCTTTTTCTTTTTTCCCCACTACCATTGGTCATAAATCTCAATAACGGATTTCATACAACTCCATAATATGATTTTTCAACAAATCTCTTGAAGCCTGAACAGTATCCTCTTTATGGTATTCATATCCGTCAACCTCAATCGCCAACACAGGCTTTTTACCAATTCTGTTATAAATCAGAAAATCTAAATGTGTTGCTGGATTCATTGCATACTGACATTCTTCTTCACTTAAAAATTCCGGGTTTTTGATCAACATATTCAAAGGAAAATGGCAAACAACATCCAGACTTGAATACTTGCTATCAGAGAGAATATCCTCGATCAACGAATACATCAGATTTTCCGAATCATATTCTGATACTTTTTTGTGCTTCTGCAAATATACCCTTCTTTCCTCAGTATACTGCTTGTAAAGGTAATCAAAAATCGAATATATTTTACTTTCTACCACCTCAAAATTGTTATATTCAATATAATCTATCAAATCTGTTATATTGCGTTCTTTTGATTGCTCATTTCCAGTTACAACCAGCATCAATTTCTTTTTAGCTCTTGATACAGCAACATTGATTAAATATGGATCATCAGCAAAATCAGATATTTCATCATCCACGGTAGATATAATAATGCATTCCATCTCTTTACCCTGAAACTTATGCACTGTGGAAGCATCAATATCTGTTATCTCCCGCTCCAATGCCTTTACCTGATTTCTATATGGTGTAATAATCCCCGTCTCCTTTGAATTCAAATCGTATTTGGGTATAATCTCATTTTTAATAACATCTATCTGGCGCTGGCTATAATGATTACGCTCATGATTTCCCGCTACCGTTTTTACTACCGATAAAACATCCTCTTCACCCTTATCCGTTGTCATAATAATCAATTCACCACGATAGAATTTCTGGTTACAGAAATTTATTATTTTAGGGTGACACCTATAATGTTCCCGCAACAATGTTTGTGTTACGTTTGGCATAACATCTAACATTGATTGTAAAAAAGCTCTTTGTATACTGATATCCTTCACTTATATTAAAACGATCAAATATCTCTTCTGCTTTTGAGTTTTATCTTCCTCCCAACAATATTCGGAAGTTGCTTTGTATCCCCTACGATCACAACATTTCTCGCACAGGAAATGCCAATGCACCGGTTGCAACATCTACCTGTGATGCTTCATCCATGATAAGATAATCATATATGACATCCGTATTCAGGCTATTCCTTGACGAAAATGTTGTACTTAATATAACCGGATACTCCTTCAAAACATCGTATGGTTCTTTCCACAAATCATCTTCATTAAATATTTTTCGGTTATTGTTTTTTTCATACTTTCTTGCCAGTTTGTCTTTTAGGACAACCATTGACTGATTGCATAAATCCTCAAGCAAATTTTTATTAACACTATTTAAATACTTTTCAATATCTGCAATTTCTGCAGACAACTCCGCCTGCTTCGCACGATAATACATTGCCTGAAAGGTTGTAATTATCTTTGAAATATCCTGCTTATAAATGCTCCAATCGGTTACTCCATATTTAAATAAGGCTTTTATCTTAAACCAAAATCCTATTGACGTTTTCTCTTCTGAAATCGACTGGCACTCCTGCCACAATACCATCCATTGCTTTGAAGATAATTTTTTCTTGAACTTAATACTATCTGTATGAACATCTGATTCTTTAACATATTGATTAAAATATTCCTGTTCAGTAACCAACTGTGAAAATTCCTGCTTTTAAACATGCCAGTTTCTCCTGCTTATCAAAAACAATTTTAACTGTTCAGATTGCTCTGCTATCCTCTTTTGCAAATCATTGAATTTTCATCTGTTTTCCAAGTGGAAAAATCCGGATAATTTGTATCCTGATGCTCAACAAATAATTTTTATTTTTAGAACTTGCCTAATGTCGCAGCAATAAAACCTAGATCATATTGAGGTAAAGATAATTTTTCATATACGTTTTCCGTTGCCGAATTATTATTGGATACTATCTGTACCGTTTTCCCTTGCATTAATATATTGGCAATAATATTCAATATTGTTTGTGTCTTCCCTGTTCCTGGAGGTCCCTGTATAACACTAATCTGATTCTCCATGGCATTTTTTACAGCCCCTTATACTGACTGTTATTGCATCCAAATGGGAAAATCGGAATGTATTCGCGTCCTGTTCTTTTTTCACCTTGCAATGATGATGGATTCAAATACTTTGCTAAAGCTACATCACTACCCACAAAAGAAATCTTATCAAACCTCTTAGACAATAATTTTTCACCAGTCTCTTCATTCATTAAGATTACTCAAACCTGCAATTTGCTTTATATATTCAAATACATTTGCAGACTGACTCTGATAAGACAGGATTCCGTAATATCCAAGTCGTCTTCGACGATAATCTCTTTCACTACCATCGCCAAACAAATGTGCCAATACAATCCCTGGCTACTTTTAAATACATATATTGCATTCACATCAAAGAACTCTCCGTCCTTCTCTGCTAATCCGATACATGTTAGGATTCAAAACCTCCGGATCAGTCAACTTTTCCACATTCAAATATGCATACGAGTATGTTTTTCCCATTATTGAATTTTACATCCCATTTTTGGGTATTTCTATTGTAACCACATGACATTATTTCGGATGTCTTTATTTCACCCTTGATAAGGATCAGATTATGTTTTGTGTTCATTTGTTCCCCGTTATTTCTTGTTAACTCACTGTTTTTTTCTGGAATATTTGTTCTTTCTACTAATAAAAATACTGGCTTCTAATATTTTTAAAGATAAATACCTTTTACAAGTGTCTCATATCGTTACACTTATCCCTATATCTTTAGCATCATTTTCAAAAAAAACCGGCATACTTTTGTATAGATTATACACTCTCAGTTCCTCTCCAGATTGAACATCTACTAAACCATATGCATTTTTTCTTTTAACGCATAATTAACAAAAGTATTAAATTTACCTTTTCCAACTGTATCTGCTAATATATATTTTAAATTTTTCATATCAATTATCCATGCATCAAATTCCGGACATATATGTTCAATATTTGTTTCAATTCCTAAATATTCTTCATACATTACTATTATCTGTATGCATTCATTTATTTTTGAATTTCTCAAATCCAGCACAATATTATTTTTTCTTCTTTGTACTATCATAAAAAAACAGCTGTACCATCGATAACCTTCTGCTTTTACTTCCAAACTTTGATCATATGCTTTTCTAATACATTCTTCACATTTGGATTTTATATCATCAATACTATTCACTCCGTCTAAATTGGGTTCTGGCAATAAATTTGATTTTGCCTCAAATGACACTACTTTATTTTCATACAAAACCACAAAATCTTTTTTCAGCATATTGACGTCCTGCCCCTCTTCAATTGCACATTCGCATAAACATTGTTTTCTCCAAAGTATCGCTTTAATAACTTCAAAAAGCTCTCTCTCATGCATCTCACTTTTTATTGTTTTTCCATAATCTGTTTTTTGCGAAATGTTTGTACTTCTCCATATTTGATCATACAATGTGTACATCCAAAAATAATTTCTTGGAAAGAAAATAGATTTAGATGTCTTTAATATAAAAACGTTTATCTTTTGCTTAGTCAATATATCCATCATTCTTACTGCTGTCACATTACGATTTTTCCAAATCAACTGCATATTTTTTTATAAATTTTTCAAAATTAATTCTTTTACAACAACATATTCTCTTTACCACCTTTACAGGATAAAGAAGCCATAAGCATTCAGCATTAATCATTCTTTTTTTATATCTTTGCTAAATAATAAGTTCAACAAAATTTTTCTTGCTTTAAGTTTCTTTCAATTTTTTGCAAATAAAGCATTAAATCCAATGACTCTTTAAAATTATCATCTTCCAAAACTTCTCCACACAATTTTGTGTTAATTTCAAAAAAACTCTTAAACTCTTCAAACTCTATCTCTGGATAGTCGAAATAATATGACTTAAAATAATTCATGTAAAATTGCGTTTCACTATTAAATCTAAAATCCTTTTGATTTCTATATGGATAATAGTAGTATATGCATTGAAGTTCAACTATTATTTGTATTAATTCATTCCTAACAATATCATAGTTTATTATATGATTATTTTTGTGCACGGATATATTTTCATAATAGTATTGTGGCAATGATAATAATATCCTCAATGACTTATGTTTATTTCTTTGGTATTTAGAATAATCATTTTCTTTTACAATCTATATTATAATTGTGAAATATAATAACCCTATTTATTAAAGCTAAAAAATGTCTTCCACCGCATAGCTTGAAAACAATTTCTTTAATTTTAATTCTGTCTTATCCAGAAGTTCATCATATATACCCTTATGTATCGCATCTTCTATTTTCTCAAATAATTCTATTTCATTCATAATTTTTCCCCTTAAAAGCACTAATTTTTTATTTATTCTGTATTCAAATTTTATAAAAAAATATATTAACACTTAGCAACAACCAGCTGTATAAGGTCAGTGCTTCTGTTCGTAATACATGGATGGCATTCCTAAAATAAATTACCATATAAATTCTTACTCATACAACTATCAAGTAATCTATTATTAAATTCATGATCATCAGAAACCTCACAACCTATATTCTAATATCCCGAAGGAGGAAAGGCAACATCAAATGCCTGCTCCATCTCCGCCACACTATGATATCTTTCATTTAAATTAGCTGATATACCCTTTAACACAAAATCCTTTTACTTTTTGATTTTTAATATTTTCCAAATTATATCTACCAGTCATTACATAATAGATAAGTCTTGTAAGTGCAAAAGTTTCATATTCCAT
>VOFC01005852.1_pt1 | contig 32383 bp, 63 predicted proteins | sample 5384161 | NCBI WGS metagenome assembly VOFC01 (sample SAMN12384722, study PRJNA508395) | human gut metagenome | isolation source: healthy gut B | host: Homo sapiens
TGAAGTTACGTATTGCTCAGAAATTTTTTTCTGGAACCTAAGAAACCTGGCTTAATAAATTCTCTATTTGTTATACAGGATCTGAAAGTTTTACCTTTCAACAACCAAATTTTCATCCATATGGTAATGACTGCAAACCACTGCTTAAACTGAACTTTTCTTGGATCTTTTCTAAAATAATCAGTTAGTTCATCGTGCCTTAAATCTCCAAGCTGAAAATAATTTGACACCATGGTAGGCGCCGCATGGTAATGATATAATCTGTCTCCATCCCATTTTTTCCGCAGACACTCCATCCTCTTTTCCAGCTCCTCTTCTGAAGGCATCTCCTCAGAAACCAGCACACCCCGGATCCGATAATAATTTTTTCCTGCCTTTCAGATCAAGGATCTTTTCCTTTAAATAACGAATCTTCTTATCAAAAAGTCCGTCCGTTATATCAATGGATATGGCAATTTATCATCCAAAAACGCTGTTTTTCTATTACATAAACTCAGCATCAAATCATCTAGTCTGTAACGCAATTTTATTTTCTAATTCTATACCAGATATAAGTTCTAAACAGACCCTCGTCCTCAAATCCACAAACTCACTCATTATCGTTGCCGGACCTTCATCTGACTTTATAAAACCAAGTTTTTCCAAACCCTGATCGCCGGACGAAACTTGTATGAAACTCCCGCATATCCAATAAATTTTTCCGGATCCTCCTTTGGAAACAGAAGAATAATAACAGCGGTTTCCCATGCGTAACTCAAAATAATCCAGAAAATCATCCCGGTACTTCTCAGAATACTCCACTCCTGTAAAGATCCGAAGTCTCCCCTTCTTCCAGCATCATCAAAAGCTTCCAATCATCTCGTCCTGATCACTATGTATGTACATCAATCGTTCTGTAATTATTTCCTCCTACCTCATCTTTTTTCCTCCGAAAAATAATGCCTGCATATCAGCTTGTATGATCACCTGAAGCCAGTTTAGTCTTATTAAAAAAAAAAAAAACCGCTCCTGGTTTTTACCATGTCACACAAAAATATATAAAAGAATAAGCAAACGATAAAACCAGAAAAGATCCACAACAAATGAATGATCATAAAAAAGAAACAAACTATATTTTTTTCCATAACAGGAATCGAACCTGCTCAACATGATTAAGAGCCGCTGTGCTCAACCATCGAGCTCTTATGGACAAAGATATCAGTGTCCCAAACACTGCTCCTTTTCATATGGCTGCATTTACCCTGCAGCTAAGGGGGACTGTGTTTCAGATTTTGATATGTGGCATATCCTATTTTTTTTTCTATTAATTTAATAATGCCTGCATGGCAGCCCGGAGGATACTTGGAGTCAACTCAACCGCACTCAAAACCTTATTTGGGGTTTTACCAATATTTACAAAAAACATTGTAGTAAAAAAACCAGATAACACAACCAGAAATCTTTATTTGACAAAACATCTATCATAAAAAAGAAATCAGACTTTATGATTATAATAGAATCGAACCCTGCTCCCTACGGTCCATACGCCGTATGTTCAACTGTCGAACCCATAATCAAGGATTTCCAATCCTTTTTGTTGCTGCTTACTCCCGTAGCGGGTGGCTGAGGTTCAGTTTTCGCCATGCAGGCATATATTTGTTGAAATTAGAAGCTTTACCTGATCATAGTCGTTGCATTGAGATCTTGACTGCTGCATCCAGTTCCTTTATACAGATCCTCCTGCCCTCTTTCAAAGACTGTAATTTATCAGCCAGGCTTAAAGGATCCACAAGCTTATAACTGTTTTTTCTTGAGATATTCATCCACTACACAGCTATGGAAGCGGAGTCTTTCTTTGCCTTATCTCCGCCTAAAATGCTGTTGCGCATTCCTTCGGCAGAAGCTTCTCCAGGGCAGTCTGGCATTCTTAAGCTTTGCCATAATGTCGATCATCTGCTTCTGCATTACACCAACTTACTCTGTGACTCCAAAGTCTTCTTCAGGTCAAGATTTTTGTCCAGAAGAAGGGCTGCCTTGTTAATATCTCTGCCATTGATAACTTCAATCTCTGCTTCAATGCAATAGCTGCTGCCACCGTGTATAGTTACCATATTCGTCTTACGATGGTTGTAGCATTGCTGGCTATGATCGCATCAAGCTCATCATAGTTCCTGGATCAAAGTGATACTCTGGAACTCATCCTTTACTTTATCGCAGAACGCCTTCTCCTCCATAAGTGTTTCTGCAGTTCTCTCCACACTGCTTCTTTGTAATCAAGAAAAAGTGATCTTACCTATCTTTCCCATAATCCTGACCTGAGTAAATCTCTCTTCATCAAGAGCATGGATCATTATTACCCTTCTATTTCTTTTCCTCCTGTATTTTTATTTCATTGTATGTGATATATGTTAATGTGTTTTGTTCTTTACGTTTTCTATTGTGTTATTAAAAGCAAGTTGTGTTTCCAGGAAAAATTCTGGAAATAATCGTCACTGAAAATAATCGTTAAAAGGGCTGAATAGCCTCTAAAATGCTATCCAGCTCCCATATATTCCCAAATTCAATTTAATAACCCCTATTCTTTCATCCATTTATGAAATTATTATATAAATTTTTTAAATGGAACCGGGATTCAAGTTCTTCAAATTTCTCACACGCATAATAAAGATCAGCAATTGTACGCTGTATTTCATCGTATTCCCCCGCAAAAACAGCACTTGCCAAAGTGCTACATAACATTGATTAAGCCACTTTAAATTTTCTTCTGAATCTAGCCAATCTATAAATGCTAATTTTTCTAATTGGCATCTCCCACATCTCTTCTATAATTTCTTCTAGCTCTTCTTCCACATCTGGATCTAAATCTTGCTCCCTTCTATATACTCCGAATAAAATTGATTTTCTATCATCTCTCTAAAAATCATCTTCAGCTTCAACCGGATCTTCTTCAAAAGAAATATCAAGCTGCACTGACGAACCAAGACCTAATTGTATGCAGTAATCTTTTTTTTTCAATGGAAGAATGACTCGATATTCATTATACCCTAAAGGAATATATTCAATTTCATCATCAGCATCAAATTTTATTGCATTATTTAGTTTATCCATATTCATCTGCATATTGATTCTTGCAATTATTTTTTTATAGAAATCAGATTTTATCTTGACTAAATTCCGTTTTTCAACTAACTTCTGTACCTCCCCTGTCTTTCGATTCTCCCTTAGTTTGTACAATGTCTCTTTAATCTTGAAATTAAACCTTTTTTTATTTCATCTTCCAAATTCTTTTTTGAATCTGTATTGATAACATAAATTCTGGCTCCTGGTTTTACAAAAGATTCTCCATTCTGCTGAAAGCGGTATATTAACCATATATTTTTCATATCCAACTCTATATAAGCAATGGAATGCTCATCTGTAAAACTCTTTAATTTATCTATAGGATACAACTGTTCTTGAAAACCCGACAACATATTAACTATCTTCGAATCTAATCCCTCCATATGCTCAGTTACGTTTGATATGACGTCTTCTCTCTTTCTTCTCGTTCTATCATAGAATTATCTTCAGCAACTAATTCTTTAAAACTACTAAACTTTTTAAATAGTCCGCTAACAGTTGTAAAGTTTTTTTCGTTGCACTTTTTTTGAAATTATTGTAGTATACGTTGAATAGCCGTATCCAAAGTATCTTCACTCTCACGTCTATTCCTATATCTGAATTTTTAAATAACGCACGTATCCTTTTTACATTTTGCTCGTTTTTTTTTTCTTCCATAAGTTTCTCAAGTTTACTAACATTTACCAGATAACGCTCATTACCATTCTCTTCTCCCATTTTATTCAATCCTCTCCTTTAATATTGTAGATATATAGTAAAAAACAACTATCCAGCATTTACAGTACCTAGAGGGTTCAAATGTAGGAATAATCGAGAAATAAACGACATCCACACGAACTTAATTACCTCTATCTACTGTTCAAAACCATCTTCAATCACATCGCCCGTAGAATCCAAAAGAAACTGAGTTGCGAGCTTTGCGATAGATGGTTTGTCCCTGAATTGTTTTACCGGAACTGTCTTTGATTGGGTTTCCACTTGAGTCCTGGATGTTGTCTAAGAACACGAACTCATTAGGATATCCTGCGAAAGCCGTTCCGGTAATAATTGTACCATCTGCTTTGTGTGCTGTATAGCCCTTTTAGCAAAGCTTCTTCCGTAACAGTATCGCCGGTAAGGTCGATCAAAACTTTATTGCCGAATACGACTTTATTCGCAGCCATTTGACAAAACCTCCTTATCCGATTGTAACAGTCTTTCCTCCGGCAGAGTTATCGGTTTCTACATACGGGATTGCCTTAACTGTAACCTGAGATAAGCAGTTGTACTCTTCATCTGGCATGATTGTCTGAGCTTCTTTGGACGGTGTTACTTCCTTGCTCTGCGGTTTCATATCCTCAGAACCAGACATAGCACCCTCAACGCCAAGAATCGTCACACCCTCACGAATGTTAGTAGCAATAAGCTTTGCCTGTTCGGTGGCGTCAATAGACACACCTTACCAGAGCCATCATGATAGCCTTGCGATACTGTATATTCTCCAGCCACAGTTGAGATGATACCCTTGACAGCGCCGTTATTCTTCATAGTACCTGTAAGCTTACTTCCACGGGCGTGCGCAGTCTTTCCTACGAGAATCTCAGCGACAGCCGCAGTATCTTCGGAAGTATCGCTGTCGAATGTACAGGTACCCGTGATCTTTGCACCACTCTTATCATGAGCAGTAATACCTTTTGAGGACCTTATCTGCACTGACGGAATCGCCAGTAAGATCGATAAGGACATCCCCCCCGTAAATGACTTTGTTTACATTCATATTTGCCATAATGTTTAGTCCTCCATGACACTTTCATTATTTTTCTTTATCAGCAGTCTTGTTGTACTGGGATGTACTGATTCCAAGGATAACACCAAGGAAAGTATCAACCGCAGTGATGGTTCCCACCAGCTGTTCTCCATAGGGAAGTCCCCAGATGCCAGCCAGTGCAAAATATAATGTACCAGCAGCCGGAAGCAGATACATAGCAATCCACTTAAGGATGTCGTATGTCTTGTTACTCATGCTCATTGTGCTCTTCCTCCTTCTCTATAAATTTATGAATCGGGAGTTTGTCCACCTCCTGCATAATTCGCTTTGCTGAACCATTCCCTGCCCATACGTTCGTAGGGTTCATAGAGATACACTCTCAGATTCTCATATTCATCCTGGGTTACACACCCACGGTCAATATACGACATTCCAAGATACATGATCCTGTCATGTGCCAATCCAATAAGCATCTCTGTTTTTACATCTTTTTGCTCGCTTTTTTTTGCAAATAGGCCCACAGCCCAGAAGATGCAAGAACTGAGCTAAAGATCGTAAGTACAACCTGGAAACCATGGTTCCATCGTTTTCCTCCTTCTTTATGTGCAATCATGCAGACCTATCAGAAACAATCAGCTTCTTGTTGACTATTGTGATTTCCTTACTAAATAGATCTTCGTAAAGCTGTATTAAATTTTTTCGTTGTTCTCTGGATAAGAGTTTATAATGTCCTCCCATCCAACCGCGAAACATATTTTCGACATTGTCGTAATCCGCTTCTTCATTTTCAACCTTAACGGCAAGTTTCTTGAGTTTTCTACGCATTGCGGTAACTCGATCCGGGTTTATTCGTTTGATGACTTTACCTGTATCCGTAAGTGTGTACTTGATTTGCAAGAATTTGTATTTGCTCGAAATCTTAACGATTCTGGTTTTCTTACGATTGATATGGATTCCAAGTTCGGCTGCTATTTTACAGACGTTTTCGAGCAAGTTTTCAAGCTCTTTCTTTACTAGGATTCATGATGTACCAATCGTCCATATACCTTCCATAAAATTTCTGCTGACGCACATACTTGACGTAATTGTCAATCGGATATGGATAATAAATTCCAATGACTTGTGAAAGTTGATCCCCAATATTGACGGACTTCTCCATCCACTTTTCGCCAGTGAGCTTCTCTTTTGGAATATTCCGATACTCCAGTTTATTGAAAGTATCGATCATACAAGTCTCGTATTCCTCGTCAGACATATACGAAACATCGATCTGGAAACCTTTAAATATCAACGTTAAAAGCCAGTCAATAAACTCATCGTCATTGAACAGCTTCAACAATTCTCGTTTAGCAATCTCATGGATAATATTGTCATAGAACTTTGAAAAGTCACCGAATAGAATATAACCGTCATTTCCGTATAATTGGTAGTATTTGTGGAGATGGATTTCGAATCGTTTTCTGTTAGAAATTCCGCGCCCCTTGATAGATGCGCAGTTATCATAAATGATATGTTTTCTAACTTCTGGAAGTAAAACCTCATCGCACAGAGAATGTCGGACAATGCGATCGCGGATTTGAATGCTTGTAATAGGTCTTATTCGGCCTCTTTCGTGCAGCTCGAATTCCTGTGTCGGTCCATTTTGAAGTGTCCGATTTATTAGATCATCTTGGATTTCAAATATATACCGCAGGAAATTCATCATGAATTTTTTGCGTCGATTCTTTCCACTTGCTGCTTTTCACAGAGACCTTATAAGCCCTATACAAGTTATTGGCGTCACAGACAATCTCCTCGTAGTTCATAACCTATTCACCGTTATAACAATACTTACCGTAGTAAATTGTATTAGGTTTTATTATTTATCCTTTGCGGAACGGATAGCATCTCCTTCTTCGTTGGTTAATCGAAGAATCCGGACGAACTCCATTAGAGTTCGAAGCGTTGTTGTAGTTCGTATTGCCATTGTTGTTCACATTGGCAAAGTTAGCCGAAGAAACGACGCAATTTTTTAGATGTTACCCTTTTTTCTAACCGCGACTTAATCGCCATGTCTCTTTGACGCCACCTTTTTATCAATCCGATTTCTCGGTCGATAGCTTTAACATACCGGTTGTACACATTCAGATCTACATCAAATATTTCAACAACCCGCTGCAACTCGTTGATGAGCTGCTCGCAATTTACAATGGCCGCATTCTGGTAATCTCCTGGTCTCGTACTGTGCATTGTCCGTGGGTAAATGGTGTTTGCCGCTCTAACATTGCTCGTTATCAGGGAAGCACACTGGTTTACTTTCGATTTGAAACTCCGCATCAGTTCCCTGTACTTTAGCAAAGTTTTTCCGAAATTTCTCCATACGCATACTTCTTCCGAACAAAGCCGTCCACATCCTTAACACCAAATCCCTCTGCATAAGGAGTATCAGCATATCATGCAACTCGATCGAGTACGTAATCGCTTCGAATTTTGACTCTTTTCTGTCGCCTAACAGAACGCTCATTCGTAATCTTTACCGGTGATCTCAGCGAACTCCTCTTTGGTGATCCAGCCCATCTTCACCGCATTACGAACTCTGGTCTCATTCCACATTTTCATGCTGTACCAAAGCTTTACTTTTTACTGTAATTCTTGCTATGTTCCATGGTGATCCTCCTTCTTAAAGCTCTACATTGGACATCATCGCAATGTAGGCGATGTCAGACTGCATTTTGGTTCTGGTAAACTCCTCCTCAGAAATATCTCTAAGGACAAACCAGTATTCGCCAGGAACCTGCTCAACGATCTGAACCAGCTCCATGTTCGGATGAACAGTCTCGGTTGTTCCGTCGCTGATAGTAACCGGAGAGCAGTTATCTGCAAATACAGATTCCTCGATTTTTTCTGTAGAAATGAAATTGTTTCCGTTCAGCTTAAGATTGGAAATCTCAGTTCCATTACCGAGAGAATAATTTTTATCCATGATTAGAAGCTCCTCTTCCATGATTAAAGAAGGCCCCGATTTTAATGTCTGGGAAGACCGGACGAACCCCACAAGAGTCCGAAGCGGTGGGCGGTAGTTTTATGTGCCATCGCTTTGGTTCACAAAGGCAAAGTCAGCCGAAGAAACGACGTCTCTTAACCACTGGTTGTAAGATCTGTTTACTACTGGAACTGTTGAACCATCAATCAAGAAGTTGGACTGAAATGAGGATGCCACATCATAAGGTTCGTTGGGGAGCTCAATGCTGGAATCGAACTCCACCTGACGGTTCCATTTTGCAACCGCATTGCACAGGTATTCTCTGTTGGTAAGAACAGAACCCTGGAAAGCTGCATTGACGATTGTTTTTGGCGTTTGCCAAGTTACTCTTGTACATCTTTCCACCGGTCTGTAGTATTCATCTGCATTGTAAAGCGCCTTCCATGATAACGAGATGATGACTGGTAAATGCAGTATCACTGCAGTTGTACCAGTAATCCATATCAACGATACGCCAAATACGACCTCCGATACTCAATAGTCGCCAGGAACATTCCTTTGGAACCGTCCTTAATAGCTTTTCTGTCATCGCCACCAGATTCTTGTCTGAAGAGTACCCGGCGAAGCTCCACGGAGCAAAGCCATCAAGCAGTGCGTCTTCAGCTGCAATAGCCTTCCCGTCGTAGTCCCGACGAGTAATTTGTTACCGGATACCAGCTCGTTGATCTGGGTGAGTTCGGAAAGATTTACTCCTCCGATAAAATCTTTGGAACTTAAAGACCGATTAACGCCTTTGCTAAAGCATCTGCCGCAATAGTCTTTGTCCCGTTAGGTCCGTCAAAGCAGGAAAATATTACTTGCTGCTAACGCCTGGACTTTTTCGTAGTTCTGTGATTTTCATTTAATGAATCCTCCTTTATTTGATGACAAAAATAGCCCGACCTTCGATAACATCGCCATTGCTGTCACGGAGAAGATCACTGGAATATGTACGTCCAATGACCGTATCAAATTGCTGTCAGTAATGGGTGCGTCGAAAGAATCGAGCATCGTCTCCGTAAGTACGGTATCCATTGTCATAAAGCTTCTGATATACCGTGTATTCGTTTTCAAGGTTGGAACTGAACTGGTTAAGAATATCTACCTGCTCCTGCAATTGCAGCTTCTTAGCAAGGCTTGCCGCCGTATTGCCATCTAACAGTGCCTGTAACTGATCAAACCATTCTCGAAAAATTGACTTCTGTTTCCAGTCAGCCATTTCCGCAGTATTGATGCTTGTGTATTCGTTGAACCACGCCTCCCATTTTCTTTCCAATAGGTACTTGTGGCTTCCATATCTGCTGTATGCTCCGAGTACCAAAGGTTCCACTGAGCTTCCCATGTCAAATATGCAGACTGAATCTCCTCAGTCTGTGCCAGAAACCAGGTAGACCCTGCTCTTTCCAAAAACTTATTTGTTTCTTCCATATCAGTAGTCTGCTTTTTCGTAGAACTCTTTCCACTGGTCCCTGCCATTGAGCAATCAAATCATCGATTTCGACCCTTGTCCAATGGAGCCGTTACGAATGGACACTCTGAAGTTCCAACGCAGTTCGTGATGTTTGCCTGTCGAATAGAAGTAACTCCGGCGCCGACATAAATATACGCCAGCCAGCGGATGTGCCAGCGATCATTTGTCTTCACCATCGTAGGTTTCGTTGGATTCGATGCTGGGGTTCCTTTAATGATTTTGATGTCATTTGCTCTGACGGCCTCTCTCGAATCACCAAGCACAACTGCATCATATCGGTTCAGCAGAATCTCGGACTGTGGAACTACAACGGTAACAGAGCGTCATTCAGCGTCCAAGTGTGATTGAACCAGGCTCGTCCGACACCAACGTTGATAATCATTGCTTCCGATTCTTTTTACAACCATTGCAGTTCCGACATGCTGCAATATTCCGTCTGAATGATTCCATCGAAAATGCTGGACATCTGAATAGCATCGTAGCGCCGATCTCCTTCTTTTGAATTATAAAATCCAAATGTTACACTCACTTCTTCATCACGCTCCTTCCTGTTCTATAGTCTTAAAAAGTCGGATAGACGGAATAACCGTCTTTATCTTCTGAACGAACAATTTCAAAGAATACGAGCTTTTTTGTCTCATGTCCGTATTCGTTCGCAATCTGTACAATGTCCCCGTTAAAGAAATCTTTTTCCATACTGGAACATGATAGTTGTTTCTGTTTCTCCCCTCGAATGAGGTAATGCTCACATTTTCAGCAAGCTTTTCTTTTCCTCTTTGCTTAACTATGCCATATACTCGGCATCGGTCAACGCATCATCGCTTCCAACATTTGAAGAAATGTCACGAGCGTCCGTAAACAATTCTCTGCGATTCAAACCAGAGCCACCACCAACCGTAGTATATCTTCGATCGGCGCCCTCACCTTCTCCACCAACCAAGGTCACTGTCTTCAACGAAGCTTTAGATTCGATGTGATTTTTATTGATGATGTTCTCGAATTTCGGTGAAATATAACGTAAAGGATTCTCGTCTGATCGTATGATCTATCTGAACCGGCATACAACTCAAATACGCAACTGCTTTTCATCATTCAGGTGATCTTGAAACCGATACCCTGCTCTCGCAAATTTTCTGGATGACATCATACAGGTTATCTCCCGTGTACTGAGCTTCCAGTTTCAACTTTGTAATTGCTGGATCGGTTGATTCTTTGAAAATAAAGTTTGGAATTTTTCGATTGCTGTCTGACGGAGAAATTCACATTCTCGTTGAGCAGTGTTTTTATTCCATTTTGAAGATTTCCGCTTAATAGTTTCTGTCCCCAGACGATTCGCCTGTCGGATAGATTCCTAATGAACATGTAAACCGTTACATGGTTACCGTCTTCGGTATCTGAAGTAATCTGGATTTTTCTCCACGATCATCACATGTTCAGATTCCTTGCTCTGCAAAATAGTAATCCCTGTTTGATGTAGTCAAGAAGACCCTCTCGCATTGCTTCATACAGTTCAAAGTCACCGTAGCGTAATACCGATCTGTCCAGATGAAGGACTCGTACGTATCCACAATAGAGACAGCATCTAGGTTGGTGTTTTAAAATTGTCACATCCATAGTGCTTATACCCCCTCGTAGACTATACGGTTCTCAATCTTAAACTGTAAATTTGTACTTCCATACTCAGCAGTATAAGCAAAGATGTTGTCGCCCTTCGCAAGCTGGAACCAATCAGCGTTTTTTATCCAGGCAGTTCAAGATGTTTGTAGTCTTTCCGTTCTAAGAAGCGTAATCGACTTGTTTCCTTTTACGGTGCAGATAATGATTTCATCACCTGCTATAATTCCAGAGCAGTGAATTTCTCCAATTTATCGGTATCGATCCGCATCACTTCACGAGTACCGGTATTGTAGATCGTAATATTGCTGGCTTCACCGATTGCGTGAATCGTAATAGTCACTCCGATTTCAGCGTCGCCATTATATACAACCACCTGCTCTGTTTCATTTTTGATTTCTCCCATTTCTAGTAACGGGTCCTTAAAGATTCATTACCGAAAGGAAACTCGAACAGTGCCTCTACACCATAGAAGATGGTTGTGTTGATTCCGTCTTTTCCGGCAGAGTAAAAGAAAGGATTCGGACACACGATTGAGATATCGAACCCTCGTCTTTACTGAAGATTGTTGGGTCGTTTGATTCGACATACCCTTCAATCTCTGCCTGCCTATTATCGGTTTCGATAAGCATTGTGAGCTTCTTTTTAATAGGAAAATACTTGTATGAAAGCTTTGTCTTACGTCTTCGATGGAATCCTTCCACATATACGCAAGAGAAATAACAATGTTTCGGCTCGGCATCCTTGAAGAATTGAACAGACTTCCATCGTTTGTAGCGATTTCCGTCGTATTGATGTTCGCTTTTCCTGGTCCCAAGCCAGTTACAGACTTGATGATGAAACCGGATTCCTCCGGTCTCGCCAAATCAAGTCGGATACTATCGCCAAGATGGTTCGTAAACGTGACTGCTCGAATCAAAAGTTTCCACCATCCTTTCCATCGCCGAGAACTGATTCTTCGTCTGCCGATAAATCTCTGTTCTCGACAGTGCCTTAGGCGAATAGTTATTCTGTGTAAAAAGTTATAAGAGTTACCTGTATTCGGATTAGTATCTTCATTTTGAAGATTCCGTCCACGAGCTGCTGCAATTTCCTGTGCTGACGGTTAAAGCCTGCGATCTACTGAACAGCGTATTCAGTCGATGACTCTTCTCTTCAACGTCTGACAGATCAGAATCGGTCGAATCGTAGGCTGACCATCAACACCGTTGTCGATCATATCCTTAACCTTTGCGATTGCATTTCCGAGACCTGTTTTTGCCGAATCAGCCATTTCAGCACTGGCATTATATGCCTTCACCGCATAAGTTCCGATGGCATTAACGAATCCCAATCCAAAGAAATCACCGATGTGGTATCCCTACTCTGGAAGGTGAATGCTCGTTCAATTCGTCTTCTGCTGCTTCTGCCGCAGCCCTTGCCATTGCTCTGGCTTTCGCTTCTGCGCGATATGTGTTCTCACTGATTCCATCAGCAAAGCCCTCTACCAGGTAAGCACCCGCCTGTTTAAACTGATCATGATAATCCCGGATAGCCGTTACAGAAGCATTAAGATTCCCGGTGAAGGCAGTTTTTTACTTCTTCGGCTTTTCTTAATGCCAGCAATGAACTTAATCATGCACTGCATTCCTGCATTTTGAAATTCCGGATACTTGTTTGCGATAGCTGTAAGGCATGAACTTAAGATGTTTACAAACGCATTTCTGGTTTCGTAATCTTTCGATTTAACTCAGCAATAAGCTTGATCATGAGGTTTCGCACCCGCAGTATTGAACTGAGTCTGCTTATTATTGATTGCAGTGATGCAACCGCTAATAATGTTGGTAATTGCAGTTTTGGTATTTCCGTCCTGAGATTTAATTCCGCTGATAAATTTTGTCATCAACGTAGAGCCAGCAGTATTGAACTGGGTTTGATAGTTCGTAAGAGTCGTAAGTACAGCCTGCATCATGGTCGTAAACGTAGATGTCAGATTACCTTTCTGAGCATTAGCCGCATTGATGAATGTCGTCAGCATAGAGGTCGCGGCGGATGTCACTCTTCCGCTCGCATCTGTAAACGCATTGATGAAACCGTCGATACCGTTGTTTCCAAGCTGAATCAGTGCTGTGCTAAAACCACTCATACCACTCGTATCTAATTCCGCCATTCCTTTAGCCATTTCAACAAGTCGATTCACCTGGGTAATCACACTTGACATGATTCCGGTATCGATTCCAGAAATAGAATCCGAATAACTCTTAATTCCACTTCCGAACTGAACCAGACTATCACCAAAACTACCAAGATCGTTGTCACCGGTAAACCAGCTTACAAGTCCTCCGGTATTTGGAATGGTGTTGGCAAGCTCCACTAGGGCTTTACCAGCTGTTGCTGAGTTCGTAATAGCCGCGAGTCCATACCCATAATAGCTTCAGAATATGCCTTCATAGCTTCACCGAACGGTACAAGTTTTTCTCACCGAAAGTATCAACATCGTTGTTTCCAGTAAAGAATGCTACAACGCCACCTGTATTGGGAACAGTATCAGCAAGCTCGACTAAACCTTGCCCGCCGTTGCAGAATTGACGATTGCATCGGCTTCCAGTCCACGAACCGCATCGCCAAATGCTTTCATTGCTTCGCCAAAATGGTACAAGCTGTTTTCCAAACTCACCCATATCGTTTTCACCAGCAAAGAATCCTACGACACCACCAGAATTTGGAATGGTTGTTGCCATCTCTGCCATGGCCTTGCCAGCGATTGCCGCTTCTGTAACGGCATTTGCATCGAGTCCAGTAATTGCATCCCCGAACTGTCTCATAGCTTCGCCAAATGGTACAAGCTGCTTTCCAAAGGCAGTCATGTCATTTTTCCTGCGAAGAAAGACACTAATCCGCCTGTATTTGGAATTGTGGCTGCCATTTCAGCTAATGCTTTGCCAGCTGTCGCCGCATTTGCCACGATTTCCCCGTCCATGTTTCCGATAGCTAACGAGAAATCTCTCATAGCTTTCGCCAAACGGTACAAGTTCCTCTCCGAACTTAGATAAAAGACGATCCTCCTGTAAGCCAAGAAGTCAATCCCTGTAAAATATCAGCCGCTGTCAGAATAAGCACAGTCTCGGCTAATGCCTTTACTCCGTCCATCATAGATGGCTGAATCTGACTAGCTCCTGTAAAAACGGCTGAACATTATTCATAAAAGCGGATAAATCAGCTCCAATTTGCGGGAACTGACTCGACACACCGCTCATAAATCCGCCGACGATTCCACCAACAAACTTGACCGATTGCCGTTCCGATTCCCTGTAAAAGCTTTCCACCTTCTCCGATAAGCCAGAAAGTCCTGGAAGTTTCGATAAAGAGTCCGACGGCCGCAAGCACTAACGCCATCTCAGCAACAACCGCGCCCATACCAAGGATTCCAACCATTGCTCCTGGAACAAGCGATGCTGTTGCACCTAAGAGCAAGCATAATAGCTGATAACAGACCGATTCCGGCAATTCCTTTTAGCAAAGCTCCAGTATCGATTCCTCTCAGTGCATCGACGATACCAGCGAAAAATGCTACGAGTACATCGACACCAGCTTTAATCAGTGACGGCAGATTACTAGCAATACCCTCTAAAATTCCAATAAGGAATTTGAAAGCTAGAATCTACAATTTGAGGCGTATAAGTAACCAGAGCCGCTAATACACAACCACTAATTGTAAAGCTCCGTCTGCCAGCTGCGGTACACAGGATACGAAAACATCGATCAGCGTTAAAGACAACTGCCTTTACAGCTTCACCAATAGCTGGCGCTCCGGCAGCAATAACTTTGCAGATTGCGATAATTCCTTCTCCGACTTTTGTAAGAACAGCCGGAATTAAGCCAGCGATACCAGTAACGATAACTGTCAGTGCTGCTACGATTGCAGTCGCTCCAGCGGCACCAGCAGTTGCCAGCGCTGTGAATCCGATAGCAAAGTGCCGAAAGTCCTGTGCCAGCTGCAAGTAAACCCGCTCCGATTGTAAGAACCCCAACACCAATCAATGCAAACGCTCCCGATAATGCCAGAATAGTCGGAACCAATGGTGTAAGTACCGCGCCTGCTACGCCGATAATTGTGAAACTCCCGGCAATGAAATAAGTCCTTTCGCAATCGCTTCCCACGATAACGCTCCCAAAATACTGAGTACCGGCGCAAGAACAGCTAAGGCTCGGACGCAACCAACAATGCTGCTGATCCACCAAGCGTACCTTTCATGAAATTGAGACTGATAGCCAACTCGGCTAAAGCCCCACCCATGACGGTAAGACCTCTACCGATCTCTTCCCCACTGCATACCTCCGAATTTACTCATACAGTTTGCAATGATTTCAAGTGCGCCGCCGACGATAACGAGCCCAGTTCAATACCGATCATGTTCTTCGGCATCAGATTAACAGCAATAGCTACCTCTGCAAGTGCGCCGCCCATAGCAGTTAAACCTCTGCCGATTTCATCCCACTGTAATTGACCAAAATCTTTTTACAGCGGAAGCAAAAATTTTCATTGCAGCGCCAATAGCAATTAAGGCTACGCCAGTAGACATTACGTTTTTGCATTTCCAGCCAAATTCGTAAAGACAGCAAGTTCGGCAAGTAATCCACCGATTCCAGCTAATCCTTTTCCAATCTCGCTCCACTCCATCTGACCAAAGTCTTTGCAAGCGGACGCCAAAACCTTCATTGCTGCCGACAGAATAACGATTCCAGTTGCAGTGCTGATCATTTTCCCGTTGAATTTTGCAACTCTAAAGGAATACGGCAATCTCACCAAATAGAACTCCCTACACCAGTCAGACCTCGTCCGAGTTCATCCCACTGTAATTTTTGATAAAGTCCTTACATGCTGAAGCCAAGAATTTTGATAGCCGCTCAAATATAATTAAGCTGGTAGCGCCTTTCATAACCTGCTTCTGACCGCTTGCCATGGCTTTAGATGATGCAACAACAATAGTCGTAAACCAGCAATTCCAATCAAGCCTCTTGCAAGCTCACCCAATTCAAGGTCTGAAACTTTCTTCAAAGCTCCTGCCAAAATAGATACTGCAACTGACATAGATCATCGCAGTACATCTTTAGATACTTTTGTTTTGGAACTGGCAATCTTTTCAAAAATAGCCATAGCCCGAGTAAATTAGCAAAGAGAACAGTGATAGCCCCGAGAAGCTGAAAGTTTATCGCTATCAATGGTTGCGATTACCACGATAGATGCAGCAAGGATTCCGATCGCTGTTGCAATTTTAATCAGTGTGCCAGCTTTAAGATTTGTCTGATATGCCTCAAGCTCTCTCTAACACCGTCAAGTACACTCTTAGCACTGTCAAAGAATATCACCCACCTGAGACAACGGACTTTCCACAAGACTTTCAATGAATCCGAAAATCCCTTTCTTATCAGCCTTACTGTTGAAAATTAGAAATTGCAATGAAGAGTCCACCAGTTGCGATGCCGTTGAGCAAGTCAATTATTCCGTTGAAATCAGCTTTTCCAAGACTGCTAATCATACTTCCAAAAAGATCTGCTATTTCGCTTCCAATAGCTTTAACTGCGTTCCATAATGACCTAACACCTGTAAAAATTTACACTTTTCCAGTGCCTCTCCCATCATCTCAAAAGCAACAATGATTCCGCTCTTCATTTTTCCAGCACCATCACCGATCTGAGGTCATGCGATCATGTACTCGTTCAAGGAATGAGTGGAATAATTCAAATCCAGGAAAATCGAACTTCTCCCCGGCAGCTTTTCCAAATTCTTTTACTTTTTCTCCGGCAGTTTTTTAACAAACGTAATAGCTGTCTTTACAATATCAACGACAGTCGAAACTGCTTTGCCAAAGACGTCTGTCTTCTTTACAGTTTCATCAAGCTTAACAAGATACTCACCAAACTTCCAGTAAGTGATAACACTCCGTTTCCAGCCGGTAGAAAAGACCGATCAATTCGCCGACACCACCGGCAACAGCTTTGAAAGCTTTGTCCGACGATATCAAGCACTGCAAATACGCCTTTAAACGTATTCTTCAAATTCTTTGAACTTTCTTCCCCATTTTGAATTTTTGCTGTCAGATCACAAATTCTGTGATTTCGGCTAACTGTTTTTCCAGTCATTGGCGGAAAGATTTCGTTAAATGCCTCCCGAACAGGTTTTAGCAACGCTAACCAGTCCTTCGAAAAACATTCTTTACTGCTTCGATCATCATGGTTCGACCACCAAGGTCTTTCCAATCCTGAAGCATTTTATTTCTTGCATCGGCAGAAGCATTGATTACGGCGCTGAACGTATCACTAACTTCCGTAAGTAATTCCTTCGCCTCTTCAAAGTCGCCGACGATAATTTCCCAGCTTTGTGTCCATCCGGACTGGGCAGCCTCTTTCAATGTGTTGAATAACTGGGTAAAAGTTTTTACTTTTGTCGCAGCATCATTCGCGGTCTTACCATCTCCATGATGGATTTGATCTGATCATCGGTGTATCCCATGGTTCTAAAAGATCTTCGTTGAGATCGCCTGTAAATTTTGCCAAAGTTTCAGTCAAGATGTCAGAGGTAAGCCATCCTTTACTAAGGGTCTCTCTGAATGAGCCCTCATCTTTGATCATCTCATCAATGGCAATTCCATGAACTTTAGCCGTTTCTTTCAGCGCATCCTGGAATACCTGACCACCCATACCAGCGTTTACTACTGAGTTCCAGTCCTGATCAATTTTACTGTTCCTGCCGCTAATGCTTGTGCAAAAAGCTGATACATAGCGGTACTTGCCTGCTGAGTTGGAACCTGATACGGCTGCAAGGTTCATAATACCCTTGATAGCGGCTACAGATGTGTCCAAATCTACGCCAGCCGCAGTGAACGTACCAATGTTACAGGTCATTTCCGTAAAATTGTAAATGGTCATATCTGCATAATGGTTTAGTTCATCCAACGCATTGTTTACCTGGATCAAGAGTTGTGCCTTTGGAAGAGGTATTTGCAGGATTGTCTGAACGGCATTGATCTGGGTCTCATACTCCTCAAAACCGGTTTTAATCGGATCGATGGTAAAAGCGGAGACAAGATTTTTTCCAGCAGCAAGTGCAGAGTTGGTAATGTTCTGCAAAGCTGTAATCGCCATCACTTCAATGCCGAAAATCGCACTCGCACAGTCTCAACTGCATTACTCAGCGGTGACATATTCCCACTGCATTTATTTGCGGCATCGTTTACGGTTTCTAAGCCTTTCGCCGCCCCTTCGAGGTTAAAGGCTCTTCTTCAACTTATCGAGGCTTGATAAACTGGTCTGAATATTTTGTTCAAACTGCTTGTTATCAGAACCGCATTTCTACGACTCTTTCGTCGATGGTTTTACTCATAGCTTCGTAACCTCCTTCCATGCTTCATTTGCAATTTTGTCAAAAATAGGCTGGATAGCAGGATTGATACAATCTCGCCCTGTACCCAGCCTCCGTTTCTTGTTGCATGTCCGTACTGCAAAATAACTGCAATAGGGACTCCATTTTGAATATTTGTGTTGTAAAAGCTGATCGATACGGAACCTTGCTTCTGTTCAATCTTATAGTGCCACGAATTCGCCGTCCGTCCTGTATCAACTGGCGTTGCAGACGCAAGGGCGGCTACACCCTCTCGACCATACTTATCGAGGTCACCGAGACGAACCGATTCTTTTTGCTCTCTAAGAACCGAGTCAGCTTAGAAAAATCACCCTTTGTCTGAACGTGATCATATGAATCTCCTACTTTGCTAAGTACGCACTGGATGAGAACCCCTGTGTACTGAACACCATCGAGTACAAACTGGATGTACAACCACTTAACTCCATTTGCCATTGTGTAGTAGCCATAGCACTTAACCTTAGTGCCAGCCGGAATTTTACAAAGAGCCTTCTTATTTGTTCCGGCATCATTACGGCAATAAAGAACCGCCGTTGTTTTGTATTCGCCGGCATAGGCTTTGCTAAACTGTTTAGCAGAACAGGTAGCCACCACTTTCTTTGAAATGGACTGGTTCTGATCCTGCTTGGTATTTGACGGGGTTACCGCCGATCCATTCAGAATCTGATTTACCATGCTCTGAACTTCTGAGTAGCTGTATCCATACTCAGTAAGCAGTTTCTTACGGTTCTCACCGCTTCCCCACAGTCCAACAATCACCTCATGAGCAACAGTTTTTGATATCTTTGCCCCTTGCTTAATCTAGGAGCGGAAACTGTATTGTCATCGTACTTTGGTGTGATGAAGCCACGGATAAATTTTCCGTTAATAGACAGGGTTCTCTTCTTGACCGCATTACTGTAGTTGCCCTCTTCAATAACCATGTAACCGGATTCCTTATGTACCTCGATTACGGTACCGACATGATCTGGATTGCCTGTGTTGTCGCTGATTCCGTTATCCTGCCAGTCATACAAAATCGCATCTCCAGGACTCGGAACATAAGCATCGTTCTCCTGCCAACATCCCATTTTTCTTTGCTGCTTCGATGAGGTAATAGCAGGAAATTTCCATAGGCATGATGCTCTCATATCGGAGAGCTGCCGCTAACGCAGACCAGGTGCACGCACACCAAGCCCAGTCATAACGCATCCGAATGCCACGAGGAAATTTGCCAGCGCAGATTTTCTCAAAGAATTCGTTATACAAATCGATAATGCTTTTGTGTGAGCCGTTCGATTCTTTCTTTCCATCCCAGGATTCGACAAGATTAACGACGGCCTGTCTCGATTTCGCCATTTTTATCACTATCCTTTCGAATTAAATTTCTTTCTGTTTGCGGCGTTTACTTCCGCATAATGTCTGTATAAATCTCGTTTGCTCCGCTTCTTCGGGGGCTTGTTTTCTGCATTACAAATCCGGATAAGCATTAACAAACGATTCAAATGCCATTTCTGACACTCAAACGGAATGTGATACGCCGTCATCCAGTAATAAATAAGTTCACTGGTTATCTGCTGCCTATTTATTGGACCGCCTTTTTCTTCCTTAACAGTCGAAGCAGTCATTGGCGCTTCAATATAGGCGTTTACCGCATCAATGTGCGAATTGGTAATGCATTGATAGACCAGCGGGTCAACATTCTGTGTGAGTGTCATACAGCGTATATAATCAATGGTTTCTTCAATTGTCTTCTGCTCTTTAGATAAGAAGACTTTTTGCACCATTTACTTTCCCATTTTGAAAGTGAAACGAGCGAATGCTCCAAACGCAACTTCTGTTCCTTTACAGGGATAAATCGCTGATTCCGCTCATCCCACAGATCGGTTCTTGGTATCGTAAGTTCAAGCATTCGATCTCACCTCTTTAGTTCGTGGTGGCAACCACAGGAGCAATCTCCGGATTTTCCGAATGCTTCTTGATATCTACAACTTTCGGAATTACATGGTTTACAATTCAGCGGCTTTGCTGTCATCTGTAGCCAGTTCCATAAACAGAAGATTGTAGAACTGAGTGCAAGCAAACTTTCTGGAAATCTCTTCAGACTTCTCGAAATATGTACCGTCAGCACTCTTCTCTCCGTATGCCTTTAAGATAAATTCCTTAAAGAACTTGATAATGGTCGGCTGATCTTTTGCATCTACGATGCGCTGAAGCATCTCAGCAACTCCACCAGCTGTGCCCAGTTCCATCTCCATAACCTCTGTTTCGGTAAGGTTGAAGAGCTTTTGTTTCGGTGCGCTCAACACCGTTGAAATCTTTATAAGTCTTTGTTACTGCATACATAGATATGTTCTCCTTTCAAATAAAAAGGAGCCGCCAGCTTTCCTGAATACGACTCCATCTGTGGTGTGTGTTATTTCTGATTAGCCATCTGCGGTCATAATCTTGATAACTTCATCCGGAAGCGGAAGTCTCGGTTCAACACCATCATCTGCTTCGGCGGAAGAAGGATCTTTACCATACAGGATCTCTTCAAGAGCAGCCAGTTTCTTAGCATCGACCTTGGTAGAATCGAAGGTGAGAATGGAAGTGGGCTTCAACTTCTTTCCATCGATTAAGGTTGCAATCTCGACTGGTGTGGTGCTGAACTCCCAGGATAAGGTAATAGCTTCCGGACTGTCATTTACAGTTGAATAACCCTTCTCGGAAGGAGAAGCCAAGCAACCATAAACGAGATGAAGCTTATAGCCGTAATCATTGGAATCCAACATCGTTACCGAGAAGCGTCTTGTAAGATAAGCCGAACATCTTACGGTTCTGCTGTCCCGCAAACACTCCAGGAGCAATCTCTTTGGAACCGTCGCACTCTGCGAACTCATCCGGTGCCATATAAGCTTCGATTGTGCCGCCAAATTCCTCTGCGGACATAAGGTTCAGATACTTGATATTGTCTGCATAAATTGCAGTAGGTTCTGCTCCAGACGGGCTTTCTGTTACGGTACTAAGACCGTTCCATGCGGTACCAGAGTTATATACGCCGCCGGTCTGAATCGGGTAAGGACGCCCTGACTGACACCGGTCTCATACAGGCGCTCGCCAGTCTTGTCCCAAACGAGGTTTCTTTTTCATAGAATTTGTCCTCCTTAAAAGAATATTTCAAAAGACATCGTGATTTAAGTTGTCTTTCGTGTAATGCCGATTGAATCGGCTTGTCGGCATAGATGCCACCTTGCCAACGAGAGAACTATCCGGATCGCTGTCAATAACTGTTACCGAATACTTTCTCGCAGACAAATAAACCCCGTCATTCGCAAACGTATTCTCAATATCGTCGAGAGCGTAAACGATGGCGGGGTATTTCATTTTTACCGATGATGGTGGTTGAAAATAAGCACGACACTCTGGTCCTTTTGTTTGGACACGAGAGGATGTCGCATAAAGCATTATGCAGTTTCAATCGTCTGCTCATTGTAAACACCTCCAACGGTCAATATTAAACAGGGGATACTGAACTTCAACATTTGAAATTTTCCATTTAGCTCCCCATATACTCGATAAATCTCATCGAATGAAAATTCGCATAAGCAAACGGATCGGCTACGATGCTGAACTCATTCGACACATTGAGATTGTCGTTGAGGTTATCCGAACTCTGATACTGTCGAGTATTCCGAATAACGTCTCCGTAGTAGTCACGAACTGTAATCTTCTCTCCCCAGACACCAGGTCGAATTTCCTCTGTTACGGAATAGCCGATTGCTCCGTAAAAATTTACTCATTTTGAATTTTCTCCTTTAAGACTTTAGGCTGTGTGATCCTCGGAACCGGAAGAAGCAGTTGTTACATCCTCTTCGATTGCAATTGCAGAGTATTCTGAGTAAGAGCACCAGAGCATCTGGTCTCAAGCAGGGACTTTCTCTGGTTGAAGTCGATATCGAACTGAGTGAAGTGAGTAACCTCTCCACCCTTGGTTGCACCGAGGAGTAATCAGCCAGATTTGCGATAATGGCAACCAGCTTCTTTTTTGCTGTCGGAAGTGGTTCTGGTCTTACCCTCAAACTGCTCCGCAGTATTGATACTTACCAACATTCATTGCAGTGTCAAGTTTGTTCTTGTAAGAGTAAATACGTCTTCCGTTAATGTCGCTTGCCAGAAGCATCTGATTCAGCATATGAGGAGTAATGAACAGATCCAGGTTTACCGGTGCCCTTATAATCCTCTCTTGCATACAGAACGGTATTGATCATGGCCTCTGCGATGATGTAGTTATCACCAAAGTTAGCCGCGGTATTGGTTCCCTGAAGTTCTTTCTTAGCAGCTGCTATCGACATCGAGATCAACGTGAATGGTGTACAGATCATCATCCAGCCAAATCGGTCTGATGTGATCCGGGAGAAATCTTGCCTTCATCTCCGTCGTCTCTGCCATCACCCAGCATGATTGCAGTTGCCAGCTCTTCATTGAGCATCAGGCGGTCGATGTTGTACAGGTATGCCACATAGTCGAAATCAAAGTGATGTCGATGATATCATCTCTATGCAGCGCACTCTTTACATACACCCTGTGCCGGTCTGACAAAGCCGCTGCAATCCCATCATGCTGTAAGTGCATTCATCCATTAGCAGATTTCCATAGCGGCTTTTTTTTGGGAATGTTCCGACTCCATTGGTCTTGCTAAGTTAAAATTTCTTCCTGCGCTGCATGAGACAGAAAGCTCTTATCATCGCGCTTGTCGGTGTCAAAAACATTGTGTTTCATATTGTCATCTCCTCCTTTAGATTCATTATCCTCTTTTTAGGATTTTCTTTGTCTACGAATTCAGCCATCATGGCGAAAACGGCTGTCTCTGTTTCTCGTTCATGGATTTAAAAATGTCTTCGATAGTCTCAACCTTATCGTCTTTTTTCTCTCCATTATCTGATTTGTCATTGGGCTCGATTTTTCTTCTTCCTTCTTTTTATCCGGCTCATCTGCGGAATGCTCCAACTGCCCCCATGATCATTTCATTATAGCCAATGACAATACCGGTTTCGCCGTCGCCATGCATCACCACATCATCGATAAATGCTCCTGGATTTGCACCGGCTAATACCAGACTTACCTCTCTGATAATGCCAGAAGGAACAACATCGTGTCCAGCCTGTTTAAGCTGATTGGCAAAGATAGAAAGAGACTGTACGTCGCCATGTTTTACAAGTTCCCGTGCAGTCTTTCCTGATTCTGTATCATTAAATTCACAGAACGCATAAACTCCTTCATCTCTATTTTCGAGATGAGCTAATCCAAAGCTAACATTCGCCGGATCGGCATGATTATGCATCCATACTAACGGGACAGTCTGCCCGTTCTGCCCTTGAAAGCGTCTTTTTAATAACTCTTCCATCGGCACACTGAAGATCATTTCTAGTGGCCCAGCCACCAAAGTCATACTTCATTTTGATTTTCCTCCTTTATTTTCTGATATAGTACGATAACGGATGCGATGTCTTCTTTGATGAGCCGAAGATTTTTTCTTTGATTTCTTAACCTTCTTGTACTCGGACTGAATTTTATCGAATTCATCCTGATACGTTTGTTCATATGAAGAGTCAAGGTCGGCTTTTGCCGCTTTGTAAGCTTCTCTAACTGACTTAACCGCTGCTTTTAGCTCGGAGCTAACTTTTTGCTCTTTCGCTTTTAGCATTAGTCTGGTTCTCAGCTTTTTTTCTTCCTTGGTATCAGACGATACTTTCGCTTTCTTGTTTGTCGCATCCGTTCGAACACTAGCCTTGTCCGTTTTGGCATCACTACTGATTTTTGCTTTGTCAGATTTGGCATCGTTTCTGAGCTTGGCAATCTTTGCGGTTCTTTCGGCAACCCGCTTAGATCTCTCAGTCCTTGGATAATCCTGATGGAATTTCTATTGCCATCAAACGCTCGATTTCGGCATCCTTTTTATTATCGATTCGTTCCTTTCTCGCTAGATGATTCCTTTTTCAATTTCTTCCAAATCAGAATCTTTATCAGTATCGATGTTTTTCTTCCTATCGGAAGCATTTTTGGGTTAAAGCCTCGTTCAGTTCTTTCAAACGAGAAGATATCTGTTCCTTCGTTGCTTCTGCTTTTTCACGAAGTTCCGTAATCTTCTGATCTCGCTTCTCCTGCTCTTCTTTGACCTTTGCAGCCTTTTCAGATTTGATATTATTTTTTGTATAGGACCAAATCTTCTTTCCATCGTCATTCAGTGAAGTGGTAGAACGCCCCTTCAATTCCCTGGTACGCATATAATATTCATGCGCTTTCTGAGGATCGTAGTAGGGCGATGCATAATGTCTAAGAACCGCTACTTTAGGTTCATCCATTAAGAATCATCTCCCTCCTTATCATCGCCAGATGTATAATTTCCGACGATGTCATCGATCTGTGCAGAAATACTGTCAAGAACTTCATTAACCAGAGCATCGTAATCACTGGTATCGCTGGATTCCGTTTCCATCACCACTTGTAGCATCTGTTACGGAACCACCAGGCTCACTTAAATTGCTGTTTCTCAATTCATCTGCCTTAGGATCAGCGGATGGCTTCCAACCGATTACCTGTCTGATTTCATTTGATGTAGCAATTTCATTTCTGGTAAACTTATCAGAAATTTCAGCAAGATCAGCTACCGGCACAAGCTTGAATGGATCTCTAAAGAACATAATTGACTTGTTCTGGGACCTAGCAGTCTTTGTTAAGAATTTTCTCTTCATTTCATCAACGATTGCAGAAATGATAGGTTCAATCGTCCGGTTGTAATAATTCAGCATAGTCTTCTCGTCTGCGGTACCATCCAAGATGCTCTGAGTGATTCCTAACTGGCTGTAAAGCATACTCGTTAAGTATTCAATCTGCTTCATTAGATTGTTTTCCAAAGAACGATTCAACTGCGTGATTCTCTCTGTTCCATCGGTATAAGCAATGCCATACTTAGAACCGGACAACTGCTGCTCGATATCTTTACGCCGCTGCTCAGCCTGGTGACGTCTTGCCTCTGATTTAATTACATAAGGTAGCTGAATGATCAAATCCAACTTTGCCGGAGCTGCTCTGTTCATCGACAGCATCTAGCAAATTCAATTTTCGAATAAGCCTCTGCATCGTCGAATTCGGTTCGTTAATTACCGCATACAGTGGATTTTCCACGATAGCAACCGTATCTTTCGGAACAACAATTTCTTGTTTTCGCCCAGTATTTTCGTTGTATACCTCAACACGGACGTGACGAGGATACCAGTCACGAATTCGACCAACTCGCATCGAAAGAATCTGATATCCTTTTTGTGTCATCTGGATCATCATCGGTATCCACAGGAACGATTGCTACACAGCCTTCATCCATCATGGACATAACAACATCTTGGATAAATGCCCTACCAGTCTGATCAAGATTGGCTTCCAACGACAAACATTCGTTTAAACCGCTTTTTATAACATTTAAAAACCGCCCTTCATCATCCAACTGAACATGCTGAATGTTGATGGCGGCTACGTCTAAAGCGATTCTATTGTATACGGACGTGACTATCGATCTTTCGTTTCCTCTGGTAAGTCGAAAACGATCAGGACGATATGAATAACCCGAACCGATATTCTGGGACATCATGGTAGGGGCTCTATTGCGAAAGGCATTCCAGGCATTTTTAAACCTGAAACTTAATGATAAATCCATTTTGAATTCTCACCTCCTAAAAAATGGGCAAAAAAAAAAGACCCCTTTTCTTAAGAGGTCTCCCAGTAATTTTACACCGGTATTTTGTTTAGTATGGATTCACATATGATTCCATTATTATCAGGATTGTAATGCTCATCCAAACACTTCAATGTCAGAAAATTCCCAACCTTTTCTTCTATGTCTGCCCAATATTCATCGGTCTCAGATAAACCGTTAAAATCACAGTCCAATCCGAGTGACCGCATAAGGTTTATTTCTTCTTCACTGAACATATGCTCATCCTTTCTTTAAATATTTACGCTTTGTTCTACTTCCTGTACACCATGTAGTTGTTATGGTTCCATTTTCAGGATTCACTGCTACTGTCGCAGATTTCCCTATAAACTGCTGACTTGGTCGCCCAAGGTTATCGGTTTTTGTTTTAATGCTACCATGATTCAACGGATTTTTCAATGCATCCAAAATTCCTTCAACGGTTACCGGTCTTGATTCGGTTTGTGTCCTATCAAGGGCATGATCTGAAAACGTGTAACCAGTATTCCGTTTGAAGCTTTTACGGGTGTTCGCAACTGGCTATTCATTCTTGCCTGGATAGAGCTTCTATCATGAGCTAATTGTTCTTTTTCGTTCTCCGAACTCCCCATTTCATACCTTTTATTCCATAATGCATCAAATTATCACTTGATTCAATATGAGCTACTTTTCTGATGGTACAGGGTCGTAATACAGAAGAGTAATCAATTAACTTTGCTACTGGCATCTTTATCCCCCTACTCGAATGCTTCTCGATTTGCCTTGAATGCGATGTACGCATCCATCATTGCCGCAACAGCATCTATTTTTTGTTCATACCGCTTTTTTCAGCAATTTACGGTTCCCGTTAGTATCTTCCAGGGTAATGCAGTTTCCCATAGCAAATGTCATCAAGTCCTCATCAAAGAGAAGCATCCTCTCTTCTGAAAGTTTCTTCAATTCGCCAAGTGGGACAGATTCTGTCTTTGCACCCTGGATAACTTTTTCTATTCCGAATGGTCCATTTTCACTCGCCCAACGTTCAACAAATTCCTTTGCATTGTATGGATCATAACCAAAGCATCGTACATCGTAACCGCATTCAATAATGTGGTTATCAAATCCTCATATACTTCCATCATGTCAAGAACCGTCCCTTCCAACACAATAAGACTTCCCTCTTTCATAAACTGATCGTATTTAATTCTCATTGCTGCTGGGAGTTTCATCAGAGTCGATGAGGAAATGTAGTTTCTGGTTTTGATGCCGAACGATCCGTTCGACAATGGGAATAAAAATGTGAATGCACAGAAATCATCGCCTTGTGATAAATCAGCTCCCAAAGAACATGGCATCTGCCAATAATCTCGATGGCGATGTGGGAGAGTTTCTTCATATGTAAAGTAATATGTGTATCCCTCCATAGGAAGTCCGAAGCGCTTAGCCAAAATATCGTTTCGAGCTGCCGGAGCCTTTTTTCTGCTCTCTCAACGTCCAGCTGATAGGTTTCATAAGAAACAGTCTTTCCAAGGTTCGGATTTGCTTTCAACCATTTATCCGGATCGGCAACCTCATCAATAGAATCCAGCTTATACCACCAGATCGATACGTGCGGATTGATATAATCCCCTTTTTAGAATGTCCATCAATTCCATTTTGATTGTATCGCCAGCACCGTTACGGACAGTACCCTCTGAACTGATCGCAACGATAAGGTAGTCGTTGACCTTCGATGCACCCTGTTCGATTGCTCCGATTACATCTTCTCGAATATCACCAGAAAGCCACTCGTCAACCGTCGCCACTTTAAGCTGAAGTCCCTGAAGTTTGTCGATTCTCATTGGACGAATTTCAAGAAGAGAACCAGTAAGGAAGTTTTCAATTCCTTTCTTAGTGGATGCCAATTTCATTCTATTCGCCTTTGATCCGGTTGTGTTCTGCAACGATCCTTCTGTAAGGAACTTATAGAAAGGTCCTCTTTGATCTGGTAATAGCGGTTCGAATCGGGGACAACACCTCTTCTGCCTGCTTCATCGTCGGGGCTGTGGTTATCTGATGTGTCGTTGTGACATCAACATTTAAGAAGAAATTCTGCAAGCATGAACCATACATTGACTTTGCAGCACCTCTGGCCACTATGAGATATTGCTTATTAACTAATCTTTTTCGGATAGACTTGGTGACGTAATGTCCACCATGGCCATCTTCATAAGGTTCGTATACACTTCTCTCAACAAAATAGTACCAGCCGAAAATCTGCTCAGCCCAAACTTTAAATGTGTCAAGCAGTTTCAAATCTGAACCGTCAGTTAAAGTAAGCTCATTCTCGCAATAACTGATAAACCCTCTACTGCTTGATCGTCGTAATAAATTCCAGGATTTGCAATGAGATCATCGATTCGGTTCATCTCCATCTCGATTTCTCGGCATACCGGAATTTCGCCACGAATTACGGCATCACGAAACATGCCGTAGTATTTCGGGACGGCAGTGTTCGATAACGCCATTATTTTCTTCTCCTACTTCTTCTTATTCGGGTTTGCAGCGATATACTGTGCGGCCTCTTTAAGATTGAATTTTTGTCATTGCAGTCTTTACGGCATAGGTCATTGCTCCAGCCGCAGCCACAGTCAACGCTTTCTTTTCCGGATGCAGAAAGAATTTCTGACACATACTTTCTACCAGGTGCGATGTCGTCTTCTGTAAGATTCTTAAACTCGCGTTCTAATTTAAGTCTCTCAATCTTTTCTTCAGATCGGCATCGGACATTGTTCGCCGATTCTTAACAGCAGCTTTACGTGCTGATACCTCATTCTTATCATCTGAAGATTTGGAAGAATGTCCTCTGGCTCTTGCAAGCTGTGCTCTGATCTTCGAACTCCCCATTTCATTCCAAGAATTCCATGGTGTGCTAAATAGGTGTTATTCATTTTTGAATCTCCCTCCTTTTGCGATGTAACTGGTAACACCTCCGCTGGCATTGGATGTCTGATAATATGGAACTTCATGAATCACAAGGTCTTCGCTAAGCACCTTTCCAGATGTATCCAAAGTTTGAGTCTGATGCGCCTTTGGCGTAACTTCGTACGATCAGAATAATGCTCAGGCTCGTCCGGATCGGTATCATCGTTTTCCGCAGCAACATTTAAACGCCATTCGTACTCGCTGATTTGTGTTTTATAACACTCCAGCACTGCCGAACTAAGCGGCGGATCGAAAAGAAGTTTGACCTTCAAATGCATATAAGATTTGACAAGCATGTATTTGGATTCATCAGAAATGAAATCTTTCCATGTTGCACTCTTATCTTCGATCATGAAGCCTTTGGATGGACCGACACCAAGCTGTGTAAGAATCGAGAACACAGAATTGATGTGCATGATCAAATCTGCATCGAAATGTTCATACTCCTCTGCGATACCTGAGTAATTTCTTGATTGATGTCAGTACACTATCTGTAATATTCATGATCGCACCTCCATCTAACAGAGTTTTATAAACTCACTCATGCAATACCCGCTGATACCGTCCACAGTCTTTACTTTATAAAAACCGGAAACAGACTCATCGTTGCATACCTTCACAACTGTATCCGAGCCGATAATTCCTAATGATCTGGATGCCTGCGTCGGGTCTTTGCGAATGTTTAAATTCATACAATTTACCACAACACCATAAGTGGCTTCTTGTTTCCTTCCATAATTTTCCTCCTAATGCCTCCATGGGCATGTATCATTTTCGTCGTTCATTTGGAACTGTTAAAAGTAGTTTCTCATCTCCATAATGTATAGCATTGTGGGTCGATAAAAGTTGTTGCAATTAGATACTCTGGATTCAGAACCAAATCAGTCCGCAACAGTATGTCCTGCTGCTTTATTGGGTTCATATGATGAATAAGAATCTTTCCACGAATCTCATAACCATCCAATCCAAGGTCGCATCCATTATCACGAATAATAATTTTTCTCCGAATGTCCTTCCATTCTTGAGAATTGTAAAATATCTGATTAAGATACCTATCAAATCCGAATGTCTCTTCACCAACCACTCCATCCAAACGAAGATACTCGTATCGCTCCTTAAAGGTTGTAAGTTGCAATAGTTCCGAATAACATTTAAGCATCATCCACCTCATCTCCATGACCGCTATAACCACGAAATGCTTTTAGTGCATCTGCATACAGCTTTTCAGAATTTTCAATAGATTTCAGATTCTGAGTCTTCGCCTCTATCAGTTCTTTCTGTTTTTCCAAAATCTCTTTTTCAATTCTTTCTTTTGTTGAACTGAGCTTCAAATAGTGAGTAATCACCTGCGACGAAGCGGTTCCCTCGCGTAACTGCTTTTCAGCCAAGTCAACTGCTAATGAAACAAGCTGATTTTCTCTCGCTTCTGGCGTTAATGCTGGACGCATCATCCTAGAAGACTCTGATTGCTTTGCTTTCCTCAAAGTTGATGCCTCCTTCCATTTAGTTGTTCGCTACTTCTGTGATGAGTTTTCGCATACTTTCCAGTATTTAAAAGGACCTACAAATCATGACAATGCTACTCAACGAAAGGAGAACTAACTTTGAGCCGATCCCACAGAAACCGTTGTCAAATATCATGAGTTATAGAACCAAGGATTATCAAAAGTTGTAAGTGCAAACCTCATCTTACTTAGTTCACTCCTTTCCATTCAAATACTTAGAAACTGTCGAAGAGTCCCCAAGAGCTTCCCGCGGCCCTTTTGATGCTTTATGGCCAGATGCGCCAAGTGCGGCGATACGATTCTGTTTAGCTGTGCTCAGGCAGTGCTTGCAGGAGGTTGCTCTTTGACGAATAGTATCGGCATTCTGTGTTGTCCAGAATTTGTGTAAGCTTATTCTCAGAAATTGCTCCGGCCTGGATAGCTTCCCATTCTTTATCCGTAATTTCAATGTTAGATCTCTTGGCTCCCTACAGAACTTCTTGCCTGTGCCAGAGCCTGCTGACTAGCCTTCTTAACTACTGCTTTGTCATTATCCGGATTGTCTTTTCTTTTAGCAGCAACAGTAGCATTGCCATTGTCTGACCTGTCTCTCTGGGACATTCAAGCCAAAGCCAAATCCAACTTAGCATTTAAAGACTTTACTTCTTCAGAATAAGTTGCCTTCTAGAAGCAGAGTAAGCAATTTTGCCTGTACTCATCATCTCCCTACGAGCCTGGTTAGCTAAAAGACTTCATAGAATTCGCATAGTCGGCATAAAGCTTCTTCCTGGGGGTACCTGAAGAAAGAGTACGGGCGTCTTTTGTTTCAGCCATCTTTTGTACTCTTCTGAGTTCTCACCTGAATTTTCCATTCACTTATCGACATACTCTTCCTTAACAGACTTTGTATGACAGCGATCCATCTTCGTTGATTGTCGGAAACCTTTTCTCTTAAGAACCTGTGTCTCAGATTTTGCTCTTGAAATTAGAGTAGATGCTCCCTTCATGGTAACGACCTTCTGAATCTACATTTCCCTGATACTTCTTCTTAAGAGAAGCGATACCACGTGTCGATTTCACTCTGCTTATAATCCGGTTTGTGTTTCTCAGCATCGATTACTACCATACTGTGACGAACCGCTCTCGCTAATTCATCCTGTGTGGCCCCTTCAAAGTCATATCAGTAATCAGATTCGATACTTTTTACCCATTTCTGTCTGGGTATTTTCTCATAATCTTATACTCTTTACCATTACGATAATAATGGTCTATGCCATCAGCATCTTTCTTAACAGTTCCACCATAAGCATCCTTGGTATCGAAACCTTCAAACCTTTTAATGGAGAAGTGGAAGTAATCTTTACCTTACTCTTTGTGGAGTTACAAGGAATTACCATTACGGTATCACCATCAAAGTCCGCTCCGGATAAACGGTCTGCATTCTTCTTATTGATACCGATTGCATCCGCCGGTGTATTTCCGAGAACGCTCTTTCCTTCAGCCAATTTTTGTTGACCTTCAGAATAGGAATCTCAAAAGTTCCACCATGCGGGTATCGAATCAAAAGCAACTGTTTCTCCATCTTTGTAGTTTGGAGCATACACCTCATTGTCTTTGATTGTCGTTAATGGGAGAATTACTTGATACTTCTGTCGAGGTAACGCCGCTGCCTGTAAATGTACGGCGGCCGCATCACAATCATCAGCAAAATGATTTCAACAGAGCCTTCTTTACAGTGGGGTTTGTTAATGAACAGATTTCATCATATTCCGCCTGCTTATCGGCTTTAGCCAAACCTAACTGTTTTTTGATAAGCGTCAAACTTTGTTTAGAAAGAAACTGTGACGGAAGTGTCTTACTCCATTCTCCCCAATCGCCTTCTTCTGCTCTCTTATTGATCAGAGAAAGAGACTG
>VOFC01006092.1_pt1 | contig 32347 bp, 72 predicted proteins | sample 5384161 | NCBI WGS metagenome assembly VOFC01 (sample SAMN12384722, study PRJNA508395) | human gut metagenome | isolation source: healthy gut B | host: Homo sapiens
AGGTCAATATCCTGGCGATAAAGTACAAGTGGATATAAAATATGTTTCCTAAAGAATGTTTTGCTATTTGATACAATAGATAAGAAATACTCATCAAATAACAGCAATAGATGAATTTTCAAGAAAAAGAATACTTGGAAATAGTAGATGAGTGTCACTAATACTAGTAAGTTTATAAGAACATTAGAAGATGTGGATTGTGGAAATAAAATACTATTCAAACAGATAATGGACCAGAATTTGTTAATAACTCAGATTGAGACAAATCTACCGGGACATTGTTTGAATTAAGATTAAAGATTTAGTGGAATGATACATAGACTTTGAACAAGTCATATTCGCCGTGGCAAATGGAAAAAGCTGGAAAGAAGTCACAAAATAGATGGAGAAAAGGTTTTATAGTAGGGAAGAATTTACATCAGAAGAAGAGTTTTTAGAAACTTAAAAGATATAATGCAAGATATAATAATAGAGTAAAAGAAAGTATTAGACTTTTAAAAATATATATAGTACATAAATATTTTGGAAAGCTATTCTTTTCTAATGTCTTTTATGAATTTTATATTTTGGGGTGAATTTTATTTATATTTTTTTTCTTTTCTAATGTCTTTTAAATTAATAAATATATTTGGTTTAAATATTAATCCTAGTATTATATTTAGTAGTGGTTTATTAGCTATTTTATATTATTTTATTAAGAGATATGATGTTAAAGAATATAAGAAATTTAGTATGTTAGTATTAATTACTAATGTTGTACTTTATATGTTTCTTTTTATCTAATGCTTTTATGATTCCTTCGATATATGATAAAACTTCTTCTTTTATATCAAAGTTTAGGTTTTAGATAATTTAGTTATGTTTATTACTTATCCAATAGCAATGATTGTTACTTTATGTTTAGGTGGTTATTGTTTTAAGACATTAAAAAAGAAAAAAAGAAAAGAAAAATATTAAGATTATTGCTACTATTGTAGGACTTATGTTTATTGATACTTTTATCTTTATTTATTTTAGTTATGCTTTTCTTATTAGATTTGATAAGGCTATTATTATTGCTATAGAGAATTATTTTATTAAGAGTATTATTATGATTATATATGTATTTATTATTAATAAAATACTTAGTGTAAAGAAGGTGAAGTAATGAATTATATATTAATTTTATTAGAAGTTATTTTTACTTTCTTTCTAATGTTTATATTTTATAAAGTTGGTAAAAAGAATGGTTTATATTTATATATGGTATTAATGTCTAGTATAGCTAGTATTATTATGTTTAAGACAATAGATTTATTTTCTTTTTCAGGTAAATCTTGGTATTCCTATTATTATGGGATTATTTATATGTAATAATATTATTATTCAAAGATTTGGCATTGATGAAGTTAAGAGAATAATGACTACTAGTGGGATAGCATATGTAGTAGTGGGAATTATTGTTTCACTACTGTCACTTACTATTAATAGTGATTATGTACTTACTAGTAATGAGGTTTTTAATGGTTTATTTGGTTATGATATAAATAATATTAGAATTTTTATTAGTGGTTTTGTATCAATTATGTTGATGCTTTGGAGTAGTAGTTATGTTTATTACTATATTAGAAGGAGTAAGAATATTCTTTGGTTTAGTAATATTGGTACAATGTTATTTATTCAGATGTTAGAAAGTATTATCTTTATTATTTCTTATATTGGAGAATTTGATTTTTACTTTGTTATTTGGAATGATTGTTATTAGATATTTAATTAAAATTATGATTGGTATGATAGGACTTATTCCTGTATATACAATTGTTAAGATGAAAGATAAGTAGGTGTAATATGAGAACAAGAAAACAGGAATTAGTAAGCGATGATTTAAAGCCTTTTGTATGTGGAATTATTAAAGATTATAGAGAAAAGTATAATTATTCTTTGGAAGATTTAGCTAGAGCATTAAATTATAAGAAGAATAGGCAAACATTACATAAGTATGAGACTGGTACTCTTAATATTCCTTATGAAATATTTTTTGATATTGCTAATATTTTTAATATTAACTCTGATGTATTTGATGAGATTCCTATGACTAAGGATGAGAAAGATTTGTTTGAGAAGAAAATGATTCGTAGTTATGTTAATACAATGACTGGTAATAATAATATTACTTCTAGAGGAGAAAAGATTGTTAATAGTTATAGGAATGCCTCCTACGAGCCAGTTAGTAAGATGTGTGATTTATCTATTAAGTTGATGGATGATTCGATGGCTCCAATTTATCTGAAGGGTGATAGGGTATTCTTTAGAAAAAAAGATGGTTATAATAGTGGTGATGATATTGTTATTGCTGTTAAGGGTAATGTTTTTATCTGTTAGAAGACTGTATAAAAGTGGTAAGGCTATTATTCTTCAGGCTATGAATCCTAAGTATCAAACTATTGTTGTTAATGTCTTTTCAGAAGATATGATACTTGGTAAAGTAGAGACTTTAAGTAGAGAGATAAAGTAATTTTTTTCTTTTTTTTATATAAAAAAGAACTTCTTAAATGAAGTTCTTGACACTTTATTAGTTTAGTGCGTCTTTTAATTTGTTTCCAGCTTTGAATCCAGGAACTGTTCTAGCAGCGATTTTTACTGCTTCTCCAGTTTGAGGGTTTCTTCCAGTTCTAGCTTCTCTTTTTTTAGCAGTGAAAGTTCCGAAACCTACTAATGTTACTTTTCCAGTTTCTTTTTAAACCGTTTGTAACTCCTTCCATCATAGCTTCTAATGCTCTACCAGCATCAGCTTTTGTTAAATCTGCTTTTTCAGCAATGAAATCTACTAATTCTGCTTTTGTCATTTTTATTACCTCCATTATTTTTTCTAAGCAATATATGTTATGCTTACTACATAAAGATACCATAATATCTCAATAAAATCAAGTATTTTAAGGAAATTATAGTAATTATTTTACAAAAATTAACTACTTGTATAACTTTTTATTCATTGTCAATAATATTATTGTAAGTTTTCTTTTATTTGTGGTATAATAAGGCTGTTTTTTGAGGGGAGATGTTAGTATGAAAGATAAAAAACAAGGAAGGATATTATTATAATTATTAGTTATATTGCTCTTGTTATATTTGCTTTGGTTAATTTTAGTAAAATTTTTGCTTTTTTTTAGGAAAGGTTATTAGTATATTTTCACCATTCTTACTTGGTATTATTCTTGCATTTGTACTTAATGTTTTGAATAATTTTATTGAAAAGAAGATTTTTGGTAAGATTAAACCTAGTAAGATTTGGAATAAGATTAAAAGACCGCTATGTATTACACTTAGTTTGATATTGGTATTTTTAACAATATTACTTTGTTATGAATTTACTTATTCCACAGCTTAGAAATTCGGTTTCTTTATTTACTGATACACTTCCTGCTTATAAAGAAGATATTATTGGTATTTTTGAATAAGTTTGATGTTGATGAGTCTACTGTTAACAAGGTTGGTGAATACTTAGATAATTTTGGTAAAGTTATTACTGATTATATTAAGGGTAATTCTAAGGATGTTATTACTGTTACTACTGAGGTTGCTACCTCGGTTGTTAATATTATTAGTAAAGGTATTATTACTTTGGTATTTGCTATTTATATGATTGCTCAAAAAGAGACTCTTAGTAGACAGATTAATAAAGTTATGAAGGCTTATTTAAAACCTAAAACTATTAATAAGATTAATACAGTTGGTACTCTTGCTAATAAAACTTTTTTCTAACTTTGTCACTGGACAATGTTTAGAGGCTTTAATTTTTGGTAGTTTGGTATTTGTTGGTATGCTTATATTTAGATTTCCATATGCTTCTACTATCGGAGTGTTACTTGGTTTTACGGCTTTGATACCTATCTTTGGGGCTTTTTATTGGTACGGCGATTGGATTTATCCTTATTATGATGGTTAGTCCTGTTAAAGCTATTCTATTCGTGGTATTTATTATTGTTCTTCAACAAATTGAAGGTAACTTGATATATCCTAGAGTTGTTGGTAAGAGTATCGGACTTCCTGGTATGTGGGTTCTTCTATCGGTTACTGTTGGTGGTAGTATTGGTGGAATACTTGGTATGCTTATTGCTACACCATTATGTTCTTTATTATATGCTTTATTTACTAAGATGGTAAATGATAGACTTAAGAGTAATAAGATTGTTACTAAAAAAAAAGAAAAGGCTTAACTTGATTGTTAAGTCTTTTTATAATACTATGGCTATCATATTTGATGAACCTTTATTGATTATTTTAGTTAGTGTTTGACATAGTTTATATCTTACATTGTCTGGCATCATTGATAGTTTGGCTTGAATTCCTTCTTGAACTATAACATCTAGACTGCGACCAAATATTTCGCTTTTCCAAATATCTGTTCCTTCTTTATTTTCAGTTAGATAGTTTATTAGTTCTTTACTTTGTAATTCACTTCCTATTATTGGCTCAAAGGTGCTTTCGACATCTACTTTTATCATATGAATTGATGATGCTTTGGCTTTTAATTTAATTCCATAACGAGAACCTTGTTTAATTATTTCTGGTTTATCCAGTTTCATATCATCTAAAGTAGGGGAAGCGATTCCGTAACCTGTTTGTTTTACCATTTTTAGGGCTGATTTTATTTGATTATATTTCGTCTAGCAATATTTAATTCTTGGAATAGTGATAACAATTCAGCTTTAGATGATACTGAAATACCCATGATGTCATTTAATGTTTTGCTATATAGTCCTTGTGGTGCTTCTAAATTTATGGTTACCTCTCCTGTTGAAGGATCAACTTCGGATATATATGATTTGGCTATATATTCTGATTCGGTAAAGTTGTTATTTATTTTATCTATATCTTTTTAATTTGTTTACTTCGGTTATGGCTTCTTTTATTTTGGATATATATTCTTTTTTTTTTAAATAGTGGTCAGGGGCTAATATGGCTATCCATTCGGGCATATTTACTTTTATTTGTTCTATTGGAAATTCATATAGGGCTTCTTTTAGAATATTATACATATCTCTTTCTTGCATTGCTTCAATACTTATTGGCATTACTGGAACATTATATTCTTCTTTTAGCTTGCCTGCTAGTGCTTCGGTATCTGGTAACATCGGATGAACACTATTTAATAATACTATATATGGTTTACCAACAGCATTTAATTCTTCAATTACTGTTTTTTCAGCTTCAACATATTCACTTCTTGGAATGTCTCCGATGGAACCATCAGTTGTTACTACTATTCCAATAGTGGAGTGTTCTTTATTACTTTTTCCGTTCCTATTTCAGCGGCTTCAGTAAAAGGAATTGGTTCACTATACCATGGGGTCATTACTAAACGTGGTCCGTTTTCGTCTTCATATCCTTTAGCGGCTTTTACAACATATCCTACACAGTCAATCATTCTTATATTAGCGCTAAAATCTTCTACTTTTATTTTGGCAGCAGTAGCGGGAACGAATTTTGGTTCTGTTGTCATTATTGTTTTACCCGCAGCAGCTTGTGGTAATTCGTCCAAACATCTTTTTTCTTTCGTATTCATCTTCAATATTAGGTATTACTAAATTTTCCATAAACTTTCTTATGAAAGTTGATTTTCCTGTTCTTACTGCTCCTACTACACCTAGATAGATATCTCCTCCTGTTCTTTTTACCAATACTTTTTATAACTTCTATTTTTTTTCCATTAACATACCTCTTTTCTTTTTTATCACTAAACTATATGTTATTTATTTATAAATATGAAAAAAGAAAAGAATTATTTTTTTCTTTTTTCAATACTTCTTTTTTAAAAAATAGTTATATAAGTTTTCAGTATTATCTAAATCTTCGGGATGAAATTGAACTCCTAATACGAAGTGATTATCATCTACATATTCGATGCCTTCTATCACATTATCTTTAGAGACTGCTGATACTTTAAAGGGATAATTTACTTTAGATAGTGCTTCATTATGTCTTGAATTTACTGTTAGGTGGGGCCAAATATTTTATAGAGAATGGTATTTGGTTTTTATTTTTATGTCATGAGTTTTTTCTTTGTTATTGTGATTTGGTATTTTTATTAATGCTTTATCATTGGTAGTGTTTTGACTATAGAGACCTATTATTTGATGTCCCATGCATATTCCTAGTACTGGGATATTATTATTTATGGCATAATTTAGTATTTGAAAATGATAGTGGTATATATCACTTCCTCCTTGAAAGATAATACCATCACATAGAGATAAGATATTAGTATTTAATAAAGAATTATCATAGTTTAGGATACCTATATAGTTACACTTGTTATGTAAATATTTTAAATTATTTTTAGTTACTATTTGTACGAGAGTATCATTTATTTTATCATCTCTTGCTATAAGACCAATAGTTATATTACTCATTTATCTAAGAATTTATCTAAATTTTTTTTGGTACATTGTCATTTAAGATAGTACTTATTATTTTTCTTCTTTTTCTTTAGATACCTCTCTACCTGTCATTTGGCTAAGTCATTAATTACTTCTTTCAAAGTTGTCTCATCTTTCATATTTCCTTTTTGTAATTTATCCGCTAAGGAAAGTATTGTTTCTTTATTTACATTAGTTTTCTTTTCTACTTTTTTAAAAAATTATCTGAAAACATAAAAAACCTCCTAGTACATTATATGTTAGGAGATTCTTTTTGTTAATTAATCGTTTTATTTTTGTATTCTAATTTTATTGGCGTTCCTTCAAAGTCAAAATTTTCTCTTAATTTGTTTTCTAGATATCTCTCATATGAGAAGTGTATTAATTTATTACTATTTACAAATAAAAGTGAATTTTGGAGGAACTGTTCCTGTCTGTTGGGCAAAGGATATTTTTTTAATCTTTTACCTTTATATGAAGGTGGTGCTTTCATCATTACTGCATCTCTTATTACTTCATTTAAAACACTTGTTTTTTATTTCACGATGTGAATTTTCATAGGCTTTATCTATTTCTGGCATGATAGTAAAAATTCTTTCTTAGTTAATGCTGATACAAATGTTACTTTAGCATAAGATAGAATTTGAATTCTGCTCTTACGAGTTTAGTAAATGCTGCTATATCATTTTTATCATTTACGGTATCCCATTTATTAACTACTATTACAATTGGTTTTCCTTCTTCAAGAGCATAACTTGCGATATGTTTATCGTGTTCAATTATTCCTTCTTCAGCGTTTATTACTAGAAGACAGACATCACTTCTTTCAATTGCTTTCATTGACCTTAGTACAGAATATTTTTCTATTCTTTCAAATATTTTACCACTTTTTTTCTAATACCTGCCGTATCGATAGCAACATATTTCTTTTTTATTATAAGTAAATTCGGTATCGATAGCATCTCTTGTAGTTCCCGCTATTGGGGATACAATAACTTTTTCTTCATTTAGTAGAGCATTTACTAAACTACTTTTTCCAACATTTGGTCTTCCTATTAAACAAAATTTTATGCGGTCATCTGGTTCTTCCTCTTCAATTATTTCGTTAAAGTCTTTGGTAATACTATCTAGTAAATCAGATAATCCTAGAGAATGTTCACCACTTACTGGTAATACTTCTTCAAAACCAAGTTCGTAGTAGTTATAAATATTTTTCTTCTCTTTTAACATTATCTAATTTATTTACTACTACTATTACTCTTTTTCCTGATTTCATTAATATATCTCTTATAACATAATCGTTTTGGTTTAATTCTTCTAATCCATCTACGACAAATAGTATTATTTCTGCTTCTTCAATAGCTATGTTTGCTTGAATTATTATTTCATCATTAAAATCTTCTTCAGATACATCTATTCCGCCAGTATCGATTAAATGAAATTTGTAGTTATTATGAGTTACAGTTCCATAGATTCTATCTCTAGTTACTCAGGAGTGTCTTCAATTATGGAAACTTTTTTTCCGATTAATTTATTAAATATTGTTGATTTACCAACATTAGGTCTTCCGACTATTGCTACTGATGGCACTTTCATGTAAATCACCTCTTCGTTTAGTATTATATCAGAAAATAAAAAAAAATACTATACTTTTATTTTTAGTCCTTCATTTATTACTTTATAAGTGTCATTATATAGTATTTCTGATTTTTCTAAAATATCTAGGTATTTTCTTTTTTATTTATAGGTTTATTTAATTCTAAGTAAAAATTATTTTGATAATAATAAATATTATCTTTTTGTTATTTTGGGTTATATCAAAATAGTCTATTTTATAAAGAAATGGGGTATCAGTATGAATAGTTATTCTTTATTTCTAGTTCATCTTTAGAAGAAAAAGATTTTTTTGATATTCTTTATTTCTATTATTGTTCCATAGTTTATATCTTGATATATTTCTAATATGGCTAGACCATATAGTTTGTTATGTTTGTTTATTCTTTTAATTACTCTTTTTAGTTATATTTTGTATTTCAGTATGGTCATAAATATTTATTATTTTACTTGGTAGTTTTATTTGATAGTTATCTTTACTTATTTGTGATATTATCATATTTCACTTCCATTATAATTTATGAAAAAAGATGAAAAGGGGAACTCTATCATAGATATTTCTCTATTTCATCATATACTTCATTTTTACCTGTTTTTGTTATACTAGAAAATAATATAATATCATTTTCATTATTTAGGTTTAATTCTTTAATAATAACATTTTTATTTTTTTTGATGATTGTTTTTTGACACTTTGTCTACTTTTTGTACATACTACTGTTACTGGTATGTTGTAGTATTTTAAATAATTGTACATTAAAACATCATCTTCAGTTGGCTTGTGACGAAAATCTATTAGTAAGAAGACCATTTGAAGATTACTTCTTGATTTTAAATAGTTTTCTATTATTAGACCAAATTTTTTCTTTAGAGAGTTTTCTTACTTTAGCAAAACCATATCCTGGAGCATCTACTAGATAGAATTCATCATTTATTTTATAGAAGTTTAATGTTTGAGTTTTCCCAGGCGTAGCAGATGTTCTTGCATAGTTCTTTCTATTGATTATTGAATTAATAAAACTACTTTTTACCAACATTACTTCTTCCTACAAGTAGGAATTCTTTTTTTTTTTTTGATCTGTAGGGTACTGACTTTCACGTACTGCTGATATTATTAATTCGATTGTATTAATTTTCATAATTTTCTCACCGAAATAATTTTATCATAAGATATGAAAAAAAAAGCAAATTATGGGTTATTTGCTTTTTTCTTCATTTGGTAAGATATCTTTAAGATTATCATCTTTTTGATCATTATTTTTTCATATTGTTTCATTTTCTTCATTGTTATCATTGTTATTTTTGTCATTGTTATTACTAGTGTTATCATTATTATCTTTGCTTTTATCATCATCTGGTAAGATATCATCTAGTGGGTCTTTAGTATTATCAGTTACATTATCTTTTGTATCATTATCTTTACTATCTTCTTTTTGGCTTTTCAGTATCTTGACTAGGTTCTGTAACTATTACTTTATCGGGATTTTTAATATTTCCTGGCTGGCCATAAGAACTATCTAACTTATCACCATTTATTACTTTATTTATTAAATTGATGGTTTTATTTAAACTTTCATTATTTTATATTCATAACGTATAATTTTTGGGTTGATAAGAATATGTATAATCTAATTTTCCTTCTCCTGTTATGACATTTGATGTTACATTCCATCCTCCTAAATTAGTAAAGTTCTTTTTTATTAAGCTAGTTATATCTTTGTCAGTTAGATTTGTTTGGAAAGTATTCTTAGTATTTTTTTAAGAATAGTTGGATAGTTGTAAATTATTTCACTACTAGTGGCTTTTCTAATTATGGCTTCAATTACGGCTTCTTGATTTCTTCCACGATCTATATCACCACTAGGTAATGTTTTTCTTTCTCTAGAAAAAGCTAATGCTTGCTTGCCATTCATATGGTTATATCCTTTATAGAATTTATAGTTATCTATATATGATACGAATGAGTATTCTGAATAAACATCTACTCCTCTAAGGGAGTCTATTATTTTTTCTACTGTTGAGAAGTTTACTCTAATATAATAATTTATGTCAATATTTAGCAAATTTTTAATAGTATCAATTGACATGTTTACACCATAGTTTCCAGCATGTGTAAGTTTATCTTTATAACCTTTTGTACCAGCTAGCTGAACATAACTATCTCTTGGTATTGATGTTAATAGTACTTGTTTAGTTGTGGGGTTGACAGTTAGTAATATATTTACATCACTACGTGATACTGTTTCAATATTACCGTAGGTGTCAATACCACTTATGTAAATAGTAAATGGATCTTTAGTTATATCAACTTCCTTGGTATCACTTTTTTACTAAACTTCTTATTTTTATTTTATATATTATTTTATAATTATCTGTTCCAGTTTCTTCTGCTTTTTATATTATAGTAACTTTCATCTATCAATAGTGAATCAATATTATTGTTACTTAAATCGCTAAATAGTTTATCATAATCAGTATATTCTTTTCTTTATTCATAGTTACTTCTTTATCTAGTTTTTCTAGTACTTTATTCATATCTTTTAATTCACTATTTATATAACCAATACTTTTATTACTTAAATCTTTTTTATTTTGTCATATGGTGAATCTTTATCTACTAATACTAAATATGTGTCTTCATTATAATGCATTTTGGAAAAAGAACTAAAGTAGTTTTTGGTTATACCTAGATAGTATGATAATAATAAGTATATTAGTATTATGAGGATACTTAGTATATAACCTATCTTTTTTTTTCTTTTTATTTAGAACTAGAAGTAATATAGTAAATAATAATATAATTATTGATACTATTATGAAATATAGTGTTGGCAATATATTTACTATTTTAAGAAATATTATAAATGTTATTGTTATTATTGAAAAGAAAATATTTAATATGTTTTTTCCTTTTTCTTGTTTTCTCTTTTATTTTTTTTCATTTTTATTCCTTCTTTTTATATAAAATATTAAGCACAATTTTTCATTGTGCTTTGTATTATTTTGCTAATTTTTTTGTTAGTTTTTTGCTATTTTTTTGATTGTTCTTCTAGTTTATCAGGATTTTTCTCTTTACTATAAAAATCTAACATTTCTTGTTGGGCATTTATGGCTACTCTATATTTTAAGTCACTTTTTTCTGTTATTTGAGAATCTAAATATTCAATATATTCTTTACATAATTGACTATTACTTTCTTTAATATATAATTTTTCATACATCATTGGTAGTATTTCGATACTACTATTTTTAATGTCTACTTTTTACCTAAATATTTATAATATAGAAGTGCATGTGTGTATTCATGTATATTAATTATTAATGTCTTTTCGTCTCTAATATTTGGGACACATAGAATAATACATTTTAATATTTTCCTTTTTATTTGTTGCAAAACGGCAACCAATGAAATCTCTATCTTTTCTCTTCGCTATAGTCGAAGAAGATGCCATTTTGGTGTAAGTATTCCATGGCATTTTCATCATATAAATTGTGTTCTTTTAAAAAGTTTATAAATTTTTTATAATAATTTTCTTTCATAATTACCTCCCTTGTACGGATTATTATATCATATAAAATATAAAAAGAAAAGAATTAGTTATCTCTATCTGTAAATATTAAAGCATATCTTAGTATTTCTAATAGTGTTGATAACATGGATGCGACATATGTGAAAGCTGCTGCTGATAACATGCTTTTTAGCATTAGGAATTTCTTCGTTATCTAATAATTTTAATTTTTTAACTCTTTTAAGGCTCTACTAGAAGCATTAAATTCTACTGGTAAAGTTATTAATTGAAAACTAATAGGGCAAGTAACAAAATTATACCTATTTCCATTAATTTGTATGAGAAGATTGTTCTATTACAATGGCAAGATAACCAAGTTTTGTACATAAATTAACAGTAGGGACTATTTTACTTCTTATTCGCATTGGTTTATAGTTTTCTTTATCTTGAATAGCGTGACCCACATTCGTGGGCTGCTACAGCAACTGATGCTATACTTGAACCATGGTAGATATCGGTGGATAATCTAATTACTTTTCTGGTTGGATCGTAATGGTCAGTTAGATTACCTTTTGTTTCAAGTATCATTACATCTTTAAGATCGTTTTTTTATCTAATATTTTTCTAGCAGCATCAAAGCCAGTAATATCTTTTATTATTTAATTTCTTTTTAAATCTACTATAGGATGCCGATACTAATATTTGTGATATTATTGTTATGAGTAGTCCTATCCATATTAGTAAATCGTAAGTTATTATATTATTATTCATATTTTATTTTCCTCCTTGCTTATAATTATAGAATTTAAATATGGTATAATTATGTGATTTTTAAAATATGTTGAATGGATATCTATTTGGAATATCAAGAGTAAATGTTAATTTTTCTTTGGTAGTTGGATGAGTAAAAAGTTATTGATTTAGCAAATAAAAGCTATATTTATATTGCTTGGATTATTTCCATACTTTGAGTCTCTAATAAGGGATGGTTTCTACTAGCAAATTGTAATCTTATTTGATGGGAACGACCAGTGATTAGATTTATTTTTACTAATGATAAATTATTTTTGGTATTTAGAATTTTGTATTCTAAGGCAGAATATTTGCCTTTATCTTTAGTGGCTATATAACTGATATTTTTTTATTATTGTCTTTGATTAGATAATCTTCTAACTTACCTTCTTTAGGCATGGTACCTTGAATTACTGCAATGTATGTTTTATGAAAATTATTATTTCTTATTTCTTCACTTAGTCTAGAAGCTGCTTTGGAAGTTTTGGCAAATACCATAATTCCGCTAACCGGTCTATCTAGTCTATGAACTAAACCTATATAGGCATCACCTTTTTTTATTTTTTTTTTAATACGATATTTTTTTTTAATAATGTTATCATATCTATATCTTGGCTTATATCTTCTTGAACTGGTATATTAACTGGCTTTTTCTACTACTAGAAGATGATTATCTTCATATATTATATTAATTTTTGGTAACTTTTCCATATATTCCACATGGTAATATTAGATTATCTTCAGTTACAGGTAGACAGTTTTCACCAGTTTCTATTTTGCAGTTAGGAAAATTTTGCTTTTAAGATATTTTCAAGAGAAATATGACTTATACCAGTTGTGTAGCAGCTGATTAGTAAGAATGAGAAATCATCAGATAAAACTTTTTTTTACGTTATCTAATAAATTTGAAAAATCATCTTCAAATTTCCATACTTCTTTATTTGGACCACGACCATAACTTGGTGGATCCATAATTATACCTTCATATTTTCTTTCCTCTTCGCTGTTCTCTTTCTAAGAATTTAATAGTATCTTCAGTTATAAATCTTATTTTGTTATTTTCTAAGTGACATAATTTCATGTTTTCTTTGGCCCATTCATTTATTCCTTTAGAGGCATCAACATGAACTACTTCATCTGCTCCGGCACTTGAGGCTGCCATGGTAGCACATCCTGTATAAGCAAATAGATTTAATACTTTCATTTCGTTATGATTTTCTTTTGTACTTTTTACTTTGGCTTGAATGAAGTCCCAATTTGCTGCTTGTTCAGGAAATATACCAGTATGTTTAAAATTAGTTGGAGATACTTTAAATGTTAAATCTTTTATAATTTACAGTCCAATATTCTGGTAATTTTTTTTTCTAAATTCCCATGAACCTCCGCCTTCTTTACTTCTGTGATAGTGGCCATCAAAGCTATTCCATTTTTTCTTTTTTACTCCATATTATTTGTGGATCTGGTCTTATTAGAATAATATTTTTCCATCTTTCTAATTTTTTCTCCGTTTCCTGTTTTCATACATTCATAATCTTTCCATTTATTACTTATATTCATTTTTGCACCTCAAGTTAATTATACCATTATATTTAAAAAAATAGACTAGAAGTTTTTACTAGTCTATTTAATAGTTATGTTTGGTATTTTTTTTAGGTATTTCTTCTTTAGGAAAAGATATAGTTAAAATACCATTTTCGTAGTTAGCTTTTTATATCGGATTCTTTTTTTTTCTCCGATATAGAAACTTCTTTTACTTCACCATAAAATCTTTCTCTTCTTACATATACTTCTGTTTTAATTCTACTTTTTTAACTGCTTTAATTGTTAAGTAACCATTTTCATAATTTATTAGTATATCTTCTTTTTTTAATCCTGGTAAATCTATTTCCATAATGTATTTATTTTTCTTTCTCTTATATCTGTTTTCATATATTCTCTTTTTTTAAGTAGTGGAGAATCAATAAGAGGAAAATAATCGTTTAAATAATATTTTGATAGCATATATATCTTCCTTTCTTTTTATTATGGAATAGGAAAATATTTTTATACTAATTTTCTATTATTAAGTTACTATTTCCTAATGGTAAATATAAAAGAGAACCAATTAATATAAAGAATGTTGCAGCAAGTAAGTATTTCTCTCCAGTATTGTCATTTGGATCACTATCATTTGATAATTGTTATAGGCATTTATAAAGAAATAAATAGCTATTATAACATTTAGCCTACGATTATAATAATATAATTTATTAGCCTTCTTTTTGGTTATACTGGGAATATTTAAGATTTTTTCTTTTTTCTGTTATTATATAAAAGAAATTAATGATTTAACTATTATTAAAAAAAAAAAAAGACAATATCTATATTAACTTCTTTTAAAAAAGTTCTTTTATTATTACTCATATTAAAGTATATAAAAAGAATGATAAAAAATCATTCATTCTAATCTATGTCTGTATTTATTTTTACATATTCTTCACGCATTACAGACATTATTCTTACAATAAATTCTAAGTCTTTGTCCTGTAAGTATTTACAATTTTCTGTTATGTATTTTATTTTATCAATACCTTGTTCTTCACTATTATTTATGTCTAATAGTGAGTTTAGATCAACATTAAAAATTTGAGCAATATTTTTTAGTATACCAGCATTTGGGTCCGATTTTTCCTGTTTCTATTCTAGATAAGAAATTTCTATTTATTTTTTAACATTGTTGCTAATTCTTCTTGTGATATCCCTTTACTTTTTCTTAGATATTTTTTTTTTTCACCTAACTTCATTTTTACCTCCAAAAACTAGTTTTATTATAATAAATTATTTTTTATTTGTAATACTATGATAATATTATTACCAAGATTGAAATAATTATTATCTGATTTTGACTATTCTATGTAAAAAATAGATATTTTTGATATAATTATTTTATTTTGAAAAACTAAAAATTCTTTGAATTAAAGTTAATTTTTCCTTTTTTAAACATTTACTTTTAAAATGGTAGATTATAAAGGGTTGGAATATATAGGGTAGGAAAAGTTTATGTCTCTTTTTAATAATTGTATTATTAAATGAGAAAATTCTAATAGTGATATTAGAAGCATGCGATTTTAAATGGTTCAGTGGAGGAAATTATGATATCAAAAAGTGAGTTAGAAAGTTTAGCAAAAAAAAACTTATGTTTGAAATGAATGATGATGAGTATAAAACTTTAGAAAAAGAATTTGATGTTATTTTAAACAAATGGATTTAATTGGCAATATTAAAGATATTGATAAAGTGGAACCAATGACATTTCCTTTTGATTTAGAATTAAATGATGATTATTTAAGAGAAGATGTATATAATAATGAAATTATTTTGATGATATGAAGATTAATGTTAAAGGATTATGAAGATAATAGGGTAAAGGTTCCTAAGGTGGTGGAATAATGACAAATAAAGCTTATTGATGAAATTAGAAATAATTTAGATAATGGTAATGTTACTAGTGAAATGTTATTTAATGAGGCTACTAGTAAGGCTAAAAAAATATCAAGATGAATATAACTCGTTTGTTACAATTATGGATAATAAAGAAGAACTAGAAGGAAATAGTATACTTAGAGGAATACCTTACGCATTAAAAGATAATATTTCTACTAAGGGTATACTTACTACTGCTTCTTCAAATATACTTAAAGATTATATTCCTTTATATGATGCTACTATTTATAAGAAGTTAAAGGAATCAGGTGCTGTACTTATGGGTAAAACTGTACTTGATGAACTTGCAATGGGTGGTACTGGTACTACTGGGCATACTGGTATTGTTAGAAATCCTTGGGATAAAAAAGAATGATTGGTGGTAGTTCTGCGGGTAGTGCTGCTGCAGTGGCACTCGGTATTGTATCTTTTGCTATTGGTAGTGATACAGGTGATTCTATTAGAAAGCCTGCGGCATATGGTGGTGTAGTAGGATATAAACCTACTTATGGCAGAATATCTAGATATGGACTATTTGCTTTTGCTTCAAGTTTAGATCATGTCGGAGTATTTACTAGAAGTGTTAAAGATGTCTTATGTTATGGATATTATTAAAGGTCATGATGATAAAGATATGACTAGTTTACCTGACGAAGATATTTGTTATGTTGATAGTTTATAGACAATGATATTAAAGGTAAAAAATTATTTTTATATGAAAAGAGGTTATGGATATAACTAGTGATAATGATGAATCAAAAAAAATTAATGGACAATTTTAAAGAAGAGTTATTAGATAAATGTAAATCTTTAGGATTTGAAGTAGAAGAAGTTACTTTTGGTAAGGAATTGCTTGAAGCTATATATCCTGTATATAATGTTATTTCTTGTGCTGAGGCTACTAGCAATAATTCTAATTTAACGGGTATTCCATTTGGTAGTAGAGTAGAAGCAGGTAATGTTTATGATATTATGATGAAGACGAGAACAGAAGGTTTTTCTGAACTTATTAAGAGAAGATTTGTTATTGGTAGTTATGTTCTTCAAAAGAGAATCAAGAAAAAAATTATTTTTTAAATGCTTCTAGAGTTAGAAGACTTATTGTTGATAGAATGAATGAATTATTTAAAAAAGTATGATGGCCTTATTATGCCTACGAGTGGTGATATTGCTCCATTATTTGATAAAGCTAGTGATAAATTATCGGATGAATATTTGATTCTTGGCAATCATCTTGTTATTGGTAATTTTGGAGGATTTCCTAGTATTTCTATTCCTAGCGGTTTTGTTAATAATATGCCTGTTAGTGTTAATATTACTGGCAGGGCAAGAAGATAGTTTAGTGCTTAATCTTGCTAATAAATTAGAAGAAGTACTTGGATGTAAAAGGAATGGTGGCTAAAGATGAGTAAATATATTCCGGTTATTGGGCTTGAGGTTCACTGCGAACTTAAGAGTAATAGTAAGAACTTTAGTACTGGTAAAAATGGTAATGGAGATGTTAATACTAATTTATCAGTAGTTGATATTGGTTATCCTGGTATTTTACCTTGTGTTAATAAAGAGGCAGTTAAAAAAGTATTATGGTTGCTTTAGCTTTAAACTCTACAGTACCTGAAAAACTTACTTTTGATAGAAAAAATTATTATTATCCTGATTTACCTAAAGGGATATCAGATTACACAGTTTCATAATCCAATTGGTACTAATGGTTTTGTTATGATTAATGTCGATGGAGTTCATAAGAAGATAGATATTCATGATACGCATTTGGAAGAGGATACGGCGAATATGGATCATTTAAGTACTTATTCTTTAATTGATTATAATAGAGCTTGTGTACCTCTTTTAGAGACTGTTTCTGAGCCTTGTATTAGTTCTTCAAAAGAAGCTATTGCTTACTTGAAGACACTTAGAAATATATTTTTATATTTGGACGTTAGTGATGCAAGAGCTGATCTTGGTCAGATTAGAGTAGATGTTAATGTTTCTATGAAAAAAGAAGGGGATAGTAAACTTGGTACTAGAACTGAGATGAAGAATATTAATTCTTTTTCTACTGTTAAGGAAGTTATTGATGTTGAAATTAAAAAGACAGACGGAAATACTTGAGGCAGGTGGTATCATTAATCAGGAAACTAGAAGATATGATGAGGCTAGTAAAACTACGGTATCTATGAGAGAAAAGAGTAATTCTATTGATTATAAGTATTATATCGAACCTAATATTCCTCCGATTAAATTAAGAGAAGAGTTTATTAATGATATAAAAGAAGAATATGCCTGTTCTTGAATATGAAAGAAAGTGTAAATATATTGATGAGTATGGTATTAGTAATATTGATGCTAGTACGCTTACTAAGGATAAGAAAAGTTATCTGACTATTTTGAAAGTATTATTAGTTATGGTTCTAATCCTAAGGAAACTTCTAATGTAGTGGTTGGTTTTTTACTTGGATATTTGAATAAGAATTATAAAGATATTACAGATATTAATATTGAACCAAAAGATTTTAGTGAAATTATTAAAATGATGAGCGATGGAAAATTTCTAATAAACAGGTTAAAGGATATCTTTACTAAAGCTTTAGATGAAGATAAAAATGTATTAGATGTTGCTAAATCTATTGGTACTCAAATAAGTGATAAAGAAGAAATTAGAAAAATTATTAATGAAGTGTTTAATGAAAATCCTAAAGTTATAGATGATTTTAAGTCTGGTAAAAAAATGTTAATGGTTTTATTATGGGTCTTATCATGAAGAAAACTTCAGGTAAAGTAAATCCTGGAGTTACTAACATGGTACTTAAGGGGAAGAACTTAAAAATTATAAGTTTATCAACAAAACTGTTGATAAACTTTTCTTTTTTGGGTATTTTTTATTAAATAATGCATAAAATATTAAAAAAATTAAAAAAAGTACTTGATTAATTAAAAAATGTTATATAATTAAGAAGTCTTGTGGATGTATTGGCCAATTAGCTCAGTCGGTAGAGCACTCGGCTGTTAACCGATAGGTTGGAGGTTCGAGCCCTACATTGGCCGCCATTTGATAATTAAGAGTCTATTATTATAGATTTTTTTTTTTTATTTACGACCTATCTTATTTTTTTAATGTTTATATTTTTATTAAGGAAGGTTATAAGTATATAAATTTTGACACAGAATATGTTAAAACAAAGATGTTTTTAGTTTTGAGATTACAAACTAAAACTATTTGAAAAAGACAGAAGACCTTAGGGCTTGACAAACTATAGAAAAATAAAAAGAAAAGTTCAATAAAAATAATGTTGACAAATATATATATATTGTGGTATAGTTATGTCAACCGGAAGGTGTTTTTTTATTTTAATCAAATATTGGGAGGATTTGAATATGATAGAATATTTTTAAAGGTGTAAAAAAAGAAATATCTAGAATTAGATGGACTAGTAAAAAGAATTTGTTAAATATGCTGCATCTACAATTGCATTTATGATTTTTTTGGTGTATTCTTTTATCTAATCGATTTACTAGTAGCTGTGTTAAGGAGTAGTTTATAATGAAAAAAAGAGTGGTATGTTGTTAATACTGTAAGTGGACATGAGTATAAGGTTAAAGAAAAATTAGAAATGAGAATTAACTCTATGGATTTACAAGAAAATATTTTTAGGGTTATTGTTCCAGAACAAAAAGAAATAGAGTATAAAAATGGTGTTAAAAAAGAAAAAGTTAAGAAGATGTTTCCAGGATACGTTTTGGTAGAAATGGTTATGTCTGATGAAGCTTGGTATATTGTTAGAAATACGCAAGGTGTTACCGGATTTATAGGATCATCTGGTAAAGGGTGCTAAACCTATTCCGCTTCTTCCCAAGAAGTTGATAAAATACTTAATAGTATGGGTATGAGTAGAGTAGATGTTAGTAAAGATTAAACTGAAGGTGCTAAAGTTAAAATTATTGCAGGTCCATTTAAAGATATGACCGCTAAGATTGATACTGTTGATCTAAAAAGAGCAAAAGCTTACTGTTTTAGTAGATTTATTTGGTCAAGAAACTTCAGTTGAAGTTGATATGCAAGAAGTAGAAACTATATAATATGATTAAAAATAAAACATAAAGTAGAAAAAAAATTTAGATAAAAAATAGTTGATAATTTTAAAAAAAGTGTGATATCATTATCGGTGCGAGACATATTATTATGTTAGTAAGTGGAAGGCGGACTGGCCGATGGGACCACACGCGAAAAAGAAATTTTAATAGGAGGTGTTTTTCGTGGCTAAAGAAGTTACTAAGAAAATAACATTACAAATTCCAGCAGGAAAAGCAACACCAGCTCCTCCAGTAGGAACTGTACTTGGACCAGCAGGAATTAACTTACAAGAATTTTGTACTAAATTTAATGATGCATCTAGAGATAAGATGGGAGATGTCTTCCAGTAGAAATAACTATTTATGATGATAGAAGTTTTGACTTTGTACTTAAGACTCCACCTGCTGCATTCTTACTTAAGAAGGCTGCTGGGATTAAATCTGGATCTAGTAAGGGTGAAGTAGTTGCAACTTTATCTAAAGATAAATTAAAAGACAGATTGCTGAAACTAAATTACCTGATTTAAATGCTTATACAGTAGAAGAAGCTATGAAAATAGTTGAAGGTACTGCCCGTAATATGGGAATTAAAATTGAAGAATAATAAAAAATAATTAATATGTCATATAGGTTTATACCTATGTGGAAGGATATTGTTTAGTCCGCAAAAATACCACATAAGGAGGGAAGACGAATGAAAAGAAGTAAAAGATATGTTTCTAATTTAGAAAAACTTGATAAGAATAAAGCATATTCTGCAGTAGAGGCTGTTAAATTAGTTAAAAGACTTCTAATGCTAAGTTTGATTCTACTATTGAAGTAGCTATGAATTTGAACTTAGATACTAAAAAGAATGATCAACAACTAAGAGGAGCAGTTGTTTTACCTAATGGTACTGGTAAGACTAAAAAGAATTTTAGTTCTTGCATAAAGGAGATCAAGCTAAAGCTGCTAAAGAAGCAGGTGCTGACTTTGTAGGAGATCTTGATATGATTCAAAAAATTGAAAAAGAATCTTGGTTTGACTATGATGTTATTATTGCTACTCCTGAAATGATGCCAATGCTTTGGTAAAATTGGTAAATTACTTGGACCTAAAGGTTTAATGCCAAACCCTAAGACAGGTACTGTTACTATGGATACTGCTAAAAGCTATTGAAGAAACTAAAAAGGTAAAGTTAATTACAGAACTGATAGTTTCGGAAATGTACACGGAATCGTTGGTAAAAGCAAGTTTTGATGATGCTAAATTAGTAGAGAATCTTAAAGCTTTCGTTGAGGCTATTATGAAAGTTAAGCCTTCAACTGTAAAAGGAGCATACGTCAAGAATATTAGTATTTCTTCAACTATGGGTCCTGGAATTAAATTAGATTTAAATTCAATTGACAAATAGTAATATATAGTATATAATAATGTTTGTTTAAGAAAATATTATGCCAAAGACAGTAAGGGCAGTAATGCTTGAAAATCTTACCGAGGAATAAAAAATGTTCTTTTTATCCCTCGATGTAGAGGATTTTATTATGGCATAGGAAAGGATTGATACTATGGCAAATGCAAAAATATTAGAGCAAAAATCTTTAGTTAGTTGATGAAATTAAAGATAAATTTCAAAATGCTTCATCAGTAGTAGTATTTGATCCAAGAGGACTTAATGTTGCTGAAGTAACTGAACTTAGAAGAGCTCTTAGAGAATCTGGTTCTGATTACAAAGTATATAAAAATACTTTAGTAAAAAGAGCTGTTAATAGTTTAGATATTAAATTAGATGAGTATTTAGAAGGACCTTCTGCAATAAGTTTTTCTAGTGATGAACTTGCTCCTGTTAAAATCATTAGTGATTTTGCTAAAAACATACTAATCTTGAATTAAAAGCTGGTATTGTTGAAGGAAAGGTTGCTGAAGCTTCAGAGCTTGCTAAATATGCTGCTATTCCATCAAGAGAAGGATTACTTACAATGCTTGCTGCAGGACTTATGGGTACTGTTAAAGATTTATCTATCTGTTTAGATTTATATGCTAAACAAAAAAAGAAAATTAATAAAAAATATAAGTTATAAGAAAGGAAGGAAATTAAAATGGCTAAATTAACAAAAGAAGAATTTATTAATTCACTAAATGAAATGTCTATTCTTGAAATTAAAGAATTAGTTGACGCAATGAAGGAGGCATATGGTGTTGACCCATCAGCTGTTGCTGTTGCTGGTCCTGCAGTAGCTGCTGTAGAAGAAGGCCCATCAAAAGTTAATGTTGTATTAACAGCATCTGGACCAAACAAAATTCCAGTAATTAAAATCGTTAGAGATTTAACTGGCTTAGGATTAAAAGAAGCTAAAGACATTGCTGACAATGGTGGAAATGTTAAAGAAGGCGTTGACAAAGAAGAAGCTGAAAAAATTAAAGCACAATTTGAAGAAGCTGGAGCTACTGTTGAATAAAGAAATATTAATATATTTGGGTTTGGACAAAATCCCTTCTGTTATAGCATTTGATAAGTGCGTTAGTAATAGTCATATACGTAAGGATATAATTGTTATTAAAGATATATGTTGTGAATATTGTCTAAAAGATATGATTAAAGAATTACTAGTAGTTGATGGTATAGAAAGTGCTTATACTGATTTTGATTATGTAAATAAGTACAATGTAAATATTTTCATAACTTATGATGATACAATTATTAATGAAAGAAAAATTGATTGATTTAAAAGAATAAATTCAATGGTTAGTTTTTATTTGTATTATATTTTAGAGGCTGCTAAATAGTGGTTTCTTTTTTCTATTTTTGTGATAAAATTTAATTAGGAGGATATTAAAATGGAAAAAGAAAAATACGGGTTTAATAGTTTTGGTTGTTGTACTTAGTTTATTGGTTGTAGGACTTGGTGGATATATTGTATATGATAAAATATTGAATAATGGTGTTAGTGATAATGAAAATGCTGATAATATTAAAGATGACGATTCTCATACGTACAATTTTAGTGTAATGGATGGTTATTATTTTAAACAGGAAAATGATACAAATGGGGAATCTTCATATGGCCTTTATTTGTTGGCAAATGGTATGTTTAAAATTAGATATGCTGGTATGGCCCCTTATGGTTATATTGGTAATTATACAATAGAAAATGATATACTTACTTTAAATTATTGGTTTAAATTTAATAGTGGAACAGGTTGGAGTTTAACAAATGATGTGAGAAAAGTCAAAATCAAATCATTAAACTCTTTAGAATTAAAAAAGAACAAAATAACTTAATTATTTTGGAAAAAAATGATAAAGTTGATGATTCAATTAAAGATTTTGATTTCTATAACGATTTTAAATCTAATAAATGTAGGGAAAATATGTATTGTTTATATTAACATAAGAGTATGAAATTATATTGATATTAAAAAGTAAAAATTGATAGGAACATAAATAGTATTGCGTTTTTGTCTAAGATGGTTTCTTTTTTTTTATTTTGTGATAAAATTTGGTTAGGAGGATATTAAAATGGAAAAGAAAATACGGGTTTTAATAGTTTTGGTTATTTACCATGTTTATCGGTAGGAGGACTTGGTGGTTATATTATAGGTAATAAAAACTTTTTGTTGATGGTAAAGATATGAACAATGACAGAGCGATGTTATTGAAAATAATAAGAATAACAATTATGATAATAATGATATATAGTTAATTATTCTTATGGTGATGAAGTTACTATTTCTAAAATGTCCAAGGTCAAAAGATTTTATTGTTGGTGAAGGTACTATTGATTTATCTAAATGGTACGTTTTATGAGTTCAAGTGATGCTATTTGATAATGATAAAAAGGAATTTAAAGAATATGGTGTTAAATTGAGAATATGAGAGAGAAAAATAATTAAATTTAATTTTGATAATAAAGTATTTTCTATATATAGTGATAATGGAGTATTTTCTAAAGATAGATTCGATTATGGTACAAGAGTTTTACTTCTAATAGTGTTGATAAAAATGATAAAAAATGATTATCTGGATATTAAATGTAAACTTATAATAAAGTTGTTAATAATCATAATGTTTATGTTGATGAAAAGAACTTTAAAATTGATAATAAAGTATTTTTGTGAATTGAATGATATTAATTATTATATCAAGTTGTTTTTATGATGATGTTATTAATAAATGTACAGAAGTAGTTCTTTAATATTATTTTTTGATTATGTTTTGATGATGAGACTTAGGCTCAGACTCACCTTACGAGACTACAGGCTCGGAAGGAATAAAAAAAGATATTGTAATTTTGATATTATTTTATTATAATATTGTTGGTGGTTAGTATGAGTCAATATTTTGATAATGATAAAAATATTAAAAGTGAGAAAAAAATTAATTAAATTTAATTTTAATAACAAAAATTTTCTATATATAGTGATAATGGAGTGTTTTTTCTAAAGATAGATTCGATTATGGTACAAGAGTTTTACTTAATAGTATTGATATAGATAAATTATCTGCAATGTTCTTGACCTTGGATGTGGACTTGGAGTAGTGGGTATTATACTTGGTACTTTTTAATAAAAGGTATTAATATTGATATGATTGATATTAAATGAGAGAGCTATTTCTCTTACTAAGAGATAATTTGGTACTTAATAATATTAAGGCTAATGTTTTTGTTAGTGATGTTTATTCTAATGTAAATAAAAAATATGACTATATTATTACTCATCCTCCTATTAGAGCGGGAAAGAATGTTATAAGAAGATTTTTTATTTGATGGATATGATTATTTAGAAGATGATGGAGTAATATATTTTGTTATGAGGAAAGATCATGGTGTTAAATCAATGATTAAAGAATTAGAAAATAAATATAATGGTTAACTATTGTAAATAAAGATAAGTGGGTTTTTATGTTCTTAGAGTAACTAAAAATCTATAGATAAAGTATGTGTTTTTTTTTTTTTATAAAAATAATAAAAATTGTAAAAAAATGAAAAAGTGATGTCAAAGTTATTGACATACTCGTAAAATGCTGATAAACTTATAAATTGGTAACACATCTTTTAATGTGGCTGATTTTTTAAAAAATTCTAGGTATTGGGGTGAAAAAATTAATGGCTTATAAGTTAAAAACAAAGCGGAGATTATAGAAAAAGAAGAAACTTTTCTATGATCAAAAATTCACTAGCAATTAGTGATTTATTAGAAGTGCAAACTGAAAGTTATAAATGGTTTGCAACAGAAGGGATAAAAAGAGGTTTTTGAAACATTTTCACCAATTGAAAGTTTCTCTGGTAGTTTATCTTTAGAATTTGGTGAATATGAATTCGGTACTCCAAGATATTCAATTAAAGAATGCAAGGATAGACAAATTACTTATGCTGCTCCTTTAAAGGTACAGACTAGACTATTTAATAATGAAACTGGGGAAGTTAAAGAACAAGAAATATTCTTAGGTGATATGCCTCTTATGACTGATGCTGGTACATTTATTATAAATGGTGCTGAGAGAGTTGTTGTATCACAACTTGTTAGATCTCCTAGTGTATACTTTTCTAAAAGAGATAGATAAGAATGGTAAACCTGTTTTTGCATCTAAAGTTATTCCATCTAGAGGTACTTGGTTAGAGTATGAAACTGATGCTAAAGATGTTATCTATGTAAGAATAGATAGAAATAGAAAAGTACCTATGACTACTCTTTTTAAGAGCAGTAGGATTTATCTAGTGATGAGGATATTACTTTCTTTATTTGATAATGATGTATATTTAAGAATACTATTGAGAAAGATTCTACTCATGATACTGATGAGGCTCTTATTGAAATATATGAGAAATTAAGACCAGGAGAGCCTACTACTTTAGACAGTTCAAAGAACCAATTGATTACTAGATTCTTTGATGATTTTCATTATGATTTAGCTAAAAGTAGGTAGATATAAGTTTAATAAAAATTAAATGTTAAAGATAGATTGCTTGGTAATAGACTTGCTGAAGATATTATTATCGATGGTGAAGTTAAGATTGAAAAAGGAACTCTTAGTTATTAATAAAGAGGTATTATGAAGAATTATGTACTTATTTAGATAATGGTTATGGCGTTACTGAGGCAAAAAGTTAATGAGGATTTAACTATTAATTCAAGTATAGATGAACATAATAAGATTCAAGTTATTAAGGTTTATTCTAATGTTGATGACAAAAGATTGTTCATGTTATTGGTAATGATCCATCTGCTAATATTATGAATCTTACAATGTCTGATTTTTTATGCTTCTGTTAGTTATTATCTAAACTTAAATGAAGGTATTGGTAAAGATGATGAAATAGACCACTTAGGTAACAGAAGAGTTAAACAAGTAGGAGAATTATTACAAAATCAATTTAAGATTGGTTTTAGTAGAATGGAAAGAGTTATTAGAGAGAGAATGACTACTCAAGATATTGAAACTGTTACTCCTAAAACACTTATTAATATTAGACCAGTTACTGCGGTTATTAAAGAATTCTTTGGTAGTAGTCAGCTATCACAATTTATGGATCAAACTAATCCAATTGCTGAACTTACTCATAAGAGAAGATTATCAGTCATTAGGACCTGGTGGATTATCTAGGGATAGAGCAGGTACTGAGGTAAGAGATGTTAACTCATCTCACTATGGTAGAATTTGTCCTATTGAGTCTCCAGAAGGAGCATAACATCGGACTTATTACATCACTTGCTAGTTATGCTAAAATTAATGAATATGGATTTATTCAAACTCCATATAGAAAAGTAGTTGATAGTAGACTTACTGATGAAATAGTTTACTTAACTGCTGATGAAGAAGAGGATTATTATATATCTCAAGCTACTGTTAATACTGATGATGATAATATGATTACTGATAAGACTGTAGCAGGTAGATATAGAGGAGAGAATGTTCTTGTTAGCCCTGATAAGGTTGACTATATTGACGTATCTCCTCAACAAGTAGTATCTGTAACTACAAGTTTGATTCCATTCCTAGAGCATGATGATGCTACCCGTGCGCTAATGGGTGCGAACATGCAAAGACAGGCTTTACCTCTACTTAAGACAGAAGCTCCTTTTGTTGGAACTGGTGCTGAATATATTGCTGCTAGAGATAGTGGTTCTGTAGTAGTTGCTAAGGCTGATGGTATTGTTAGTTATGCTGATGCTAAGAAGATTGTTGTTAAGAATGCTAAAGGTGAAGATGTTTATTATTTAGCTACTTTTGAAAGATCTAACCAAGGTGAAACATTTAATCATGTTCCTATTGTTAGAGAAGGAGATAAAGTTAAGAAAGGTCAAATAATAGCAGATGGTCCTAGTACTGATATGGGTGAACTTTGCTCTTGGTAAGAATGTAGTTGTTGCATTTACTACATTTAATGGTTATAACTATGAAGATGCTGTTATTATGAATGAAAGACTTGAGATGATGTTTATACTTCTTTACATATTGAAGATTATGAATTACAATGTCGTGATACTAAACTTGGTCCTGAAGAAATTACTAGAGATATTCCTAATGTTGGAGAAGAAGCTAGAAAAAGAATCTTGATGAAAATGGTATCGTTAGAATTGGTACTGAGGTTCATGAAGGAGATATTTAGTTGGTAAAGTTACTCCTAAAGGAATGGCTGATTTAACTAGTGAAGAGAAATTCTTCATGCTATCTTTGGAGAGAAGACAAGAGAAGTTAGAAATTCATCACTTACTGTTCCACATGGTGGTGATGGTGTTGTTCATGATGTTAAAGTTTATACTAAAAGATGATAATGAAGACTTACCTAGTGGTGTTAGTATGGTTGTTAGGGTATATATTATTCAAAAAAGAGAAAGATTCAAGTTGGAGATAAATGAGTGGTCGTCACGGAAATAAGGGTGTTATTTCACTTATACTTCCTAGTGAGGATATGCCATTCTTACCTGATGGTACTCCTGTTGATATTATGCTTAATCCTCAGGGTGTTCCATCTCGTATGAATATTGGTCAGATACTTGAGTTACACTTAGGTATGGCTGGTAAGAAACTTGGTGTACACTTTGCTACTCCAGTACTTGATGGTGCTAAGAGAGAAGATATAGCTGCTGCTATGAAAGAAGCTGGTATGGATGAGGATGGTAAGACTATTCTATATGATGGTAGAACTGGTGAAGAATTTGATAGTAGAATTTCTGTTGGTGTTATGTATATGATTAAACTTCATCACATGGTTGATGATAAGTTACATGCTAGGGCAACTGGTCCATATTCTCTTGTTACACAGCAACCACTTGGTGGTAAAGCACAACTTGGTGGACAGAGATTTGGTGAAATGGAAGTTTGGGCTCTTGAGGCTTATGGTGCTTCTCATGTACTTCAAGAAATTCTTACTTATAAATCTGATGATGTTGTAGGTAGAGTTAAAGTATATGAGGCTTTAGTTAAGGGTCAACCATTACCGAAACCTGGTATACCTGAAGCATTTAGGGTTAATAAAAGAATTCCAAGCTTTAGGACTTGATATATCTGTTATTAATAATAAGATGATGTTGTAAGTTTTGATGAACTTGAAAAAATGCAGATAAGGATGAAGATCCTATTGCTGAAGAAAATTAATAAAGAAGAAGTATTTAAACCTGATGATGATTTTTGACGATGAAAATAGATGAGAAGATGAGTTTGAAGATACTTATGGAAGGAGATGATTTCTAATGTTAGCTAATAATTTTAAAGCTTTAAAAATAGGAATTGCATCACCTGAGAAGATAAGATCTTGGTCTTATGGTGAGGTTATTAAACCTGAGACTATTAACTATAGAACACTTAAGCCTGAAAGAGATGGACTATTTGCGAAAAGATCTTTGGACCTACGAGAGATTATGAATGTTCTTGTGGTAAGTATAAGAGACTTAGATACAAGAATATAGTTTGTGATAGATGTGGAGTAGAAGTTACTAAATCCTCTGTTAGAAGAGAGAGAATGGGACATATTGAACTTGCTACTCCAGTAAGTCACATTTGGTATGTTAAGGGTGTTCCTTCATATATTGGACTTACTCTTGATATGTCTCCCAAGAGATTTAGAAGAAGTTATATACTTTGTATCTTATGTTGTACTTGATCCTGGAGCTACTACTTTAGTTAAGAAGCAAACATTATCTGACAAAGAGTATAGAGCATATTATGAAAAATATGGTAATACTTTTTAGAGTTGGTATGGGTGCTGAAGCTGTTAAGGAATTACTTTCTGAAGTAGATGTTAATAAGGAATTAGGAGAAATTCAAAAGGAATTAGATGGTGCAACTGGACAAAGAAACTAAACTTGTTAAGAGACTTGATGTTATTAATTCATTTGTTCAATCTGGTAATAAACCTGAATGGATGATTATTGAAGCTCTTCCTGTTATTCCTCCTGAACTTAGACCAATGATTCAACTTGATGGTGGTAGATTTGCTACTAGTGACTTAAATGATTTATATAGAAGAGTTATTAATAGAAATAATAGACTTAAGAAATTATGGAACTAGGTGCACCTTCAATTATTGTTCAAAATGAAAAGAGAATGCTTCAAGAAGCTGTTGATTCATTATTTGATAATGGTAGAAGAGGTAGAAGTGTTACTGGAGCAGGTAATAGAGCTCTTAAGAGTTTAAGTTCTATGCTTAAGAGTAAACAAGGTAGATTTAGACAAAACTTACTTGGTAAGAGAGTTGACTACTCTGGTCGTAGTGTTATTGTTGTTGGACCCAGATCTTAAGATGTATCAATGTGGTATTCCTAAGGAAATGGCTCTTGAGCTATTCAAACCACATGTTATTCATGGTTTAACTGAAAGGGCCTTGCTAATAATATTAAGGCCGCTAAAAAAGATGATTGATAATCAAGATCCTAAAGTATGGGATATTGTTGAAGATGTTATTAAAGAGCATCCTGTAATGCTTAATAGAGCTCCTACTTTACATAGACTTGGTATTCAAGCATTTGAACCTAAGTTAATTAGTGGTAAAGGCAATTAGACTTCATCCACTTGTATGTACTGCATTTAATGCCGATTTCGATGGAGACCAGATGGCGGTTCACGTACCTTTAAGTGAAGAAGGCTAAAACTGAAGCTAGAATATTGATGCTTGGTTCTAATAATATTCTTTTCTCCTAAAAATGGTGATCCTATTGTTACTCCATCTCAGGATATGATTTAGGTAACTATTATATTACTATGGAGAAGGCTGGTCTAGAAGGAGAAGGTAGAGTATTTAAGAATACTAATGAAGCTTTAATGGCTTATCAAAGAAGAGAAATTACTCTTCAAACTAGAATTGTTGTTCCTGTTAATTCATTTAAACATAAGGTATTCTTGGATGAAGATAAGAATAAGTATTTAGTTACTACTCCAGGTAAGATTATATTTAATGAAATTTTACCTGATTCATTCCCTTACTTATGTGAGTCTACTAGTGAAAATATTGAAGGTATTACTCCTAGTAAATACTTTATTGATTATGGTGAGAATATTTAAATAATTAGTAATATGCCTTTTCTACTCCATTTAATAAGGGGCTTTAGAGAAAATTATTGCTCAAATGTTTAAGAGATATAAGACTACTGAAACTAGTATATTCCTAGATAAACTTAAGGAATTAGGATTTAAGTATTCTACATTAGCTGGTATTACAATTGCAGCATCTGATGTTGTTGTTAGTAAGAATAAGGATGCAGTTATTGAGAAATCTAATGAAGAAATTAAGAAAGTTAATAAACAATTCCAAAGAGGACTTATTACTGATAGAGAAAGACTTAAATCTTGTTATTGATATTTGGTCTAAGGCTAAAGAAGAAATTCAAGATGAATTACAAAGTTATGCTAAAAGTTATGTTGATAATCCAATATTCATAATGATGAACTCTAAAGCTAGAGGATTCATCTCTAACTTTGTACAACTTGCTGGTATGAGAGGATTAATGTTGAAACCTAATGGTGAAACTATTGAGATTCCAATTTTATCTTAACTTTAGTGATGGTTTATCAGTATCTGAATTCTTCCTATCTACACATAGTGCTAGAAAAGGGTAGTGCTGATACAGCATTAAAGACTGCTGATTCTGGTTATATGACAAGAAGACTTGTTGATGTAGCACAAGATATTATTGTTAAAGAAGAAGATTGTGGTACTATTCAAGGTGTTGTTGTTAGTGCATTTATGGATGATAAAGATGGTATCATTGAACCATTATATGATAGAATTGTTGGTAGATATACTAATAAGAAAGTTATTAATCCTGAAACTAAAGAAGTTATTATTGATAAAAATGAATTTATTACTGGAAGGCTATAGCAGATAAGATTATTAAAAGGCTGGTATAAAGGAAGTTGAAATTAGAAAGTTTTAACTTGTAAGACTGACCATGGTGTTTGTCAACATTGTTATGGTAGAAATCTTGCTACTGGTAATATTGTTGAAATTGGTGAAGCTGTTGGTGTAATGGGAGCTCAATCTATTGGTGAACCTGGTACTCAGCTTACCATGAGAACATTCCATACTGGTGGTGTTGCTGGTGCGGATATTACGCAAAGGTCTTCCTAGAGTTGAAGAGTTATTTGAAGCTAGTAATGCCTAAAGGTAAAGCTACTATTAGTGAATATGTGGTACTGTATCTAAGATTGAAGATGCTGGTGGTAAATTTAAGGTATATGTTAAGAATGATACTGAAACTAGAGAACATACTACTTTATATGGTGCTAAACTTAGAGTAGAAAAAGGGAGATAAGATCGAAGCTGGAGATAGACTTACTGAGGGTTCTGTGTCTCCTAAAGAGTTACTTGCAGTAACTGATCCTAAGGTATACTGTTCAACAATATATTCTAAAAAAGAAGTACAAAAAGGTATATAGATCACAAGGTGTTGATATTAGTGATAAACATGTTGAAATTATAGCTAAGAGAATGATTTCTAAAGTTAGAATTATGGATGCCGGAGATACTTTATTAGTTCCTAGTACTACTGTTTCTTTTACAAGAATTTACTAAGGGTAATAAAGATGTTATTATTCAAGGTAAGAAACCCGCTATTGGACAACCGATACTTCTTGGTATTACTAAAGGCAGCACTTGAGACTGATTCATTCTTATCAGCAGCTTCATTCCAAGAGACTACTAGAATCTTAACTGAGGCTTCTTCTGTTAAGGGTAAAGTTGATAAACTTCAAGGATTAAAAAGAAAAATGTTATTATTGGTAAGTTAATCCCTGCTGGTACTGGTGCTAACTATGAATAGTATTATTAGTTTTATAATTAATGATAGTAATGATAGAACTATTTACAAAGAACTTGATATGATGTAGTATATGAGAGTTTTGTTATAGTTATGAATAGCCTTAGCTATTTTTTTTGCCAAAATGTAAAATGAAAACTGCCAAAATGTAAAATTGGAATTAAATTGATATATTATTTATATATTTTAGTGTAATTATATGATATAATTTATAATGTATTAAAATATTTGATATGGTGGTGGATAATTTCGTATAAAACATAT
>VOFC01002618.1_pt1 | contig 32331 bp, 42 predicted proteins | sample 5384161 | NCBI WGS metagenome assembly VOFC01 (sample SAMN12384722, study PRJNA508395) | human gut metagenome | isolation source: healthy gut B | host: Homo sapiens
TATAAATAAGTTATGTTATTTTAAAATATATCTGCCCTCTTCTTTATATATTTCTTGCTTACCGTCAACACAAAATGCTGGCCTGATGCCATTCATATTGTATGCATTCGTGCTTCCAATTTCACCTTCCGGTCCTACTGCATATACACAAGAATCATATGTAGAATCCGCACTTCTTAACCACCAACTTACAGTAAACTTTCCATTATTCGTAGTAGCAAAACGATTCTTATTATCTTTAAAATACAACAATGGCACCCCTTCAACTCCGACATGCCCATTTTTTTTATATCCAAGTTCAGTAAAAGACAACAAAAACACTTTTCTTACAATAGTTATCACGCTATCATCTATTTGATTCAAGCATCGTTCATCTAAAATCTCTATTTCCGAATCTTGAATTAAGCAACGAGTTTGAATAGGTAAATTATCAAAAAACTCTCCCATTAAGTAATTATCAATTTCGCTTTCTTCATAGTAAGCCGAATAATCACTAACTCTTCTATTCTCTGGAAGAATTTCTTTTCTTAACAAAAGTGTTTTACCATTATAATCATTAGTTAATACAATATATGGAACAAATCCTGCTTTTTCTTCAATATATATGATTGGTTCAATTTTACATTTTTCAGAATACGCCAAATCACTTATTGTATTATATTCCTCGGTTACTGTTTGTCTTTTACTACAAGCATTTAATAGAACTCCAAGAACAATTGCTAATACTACTACTTTTAATACTACTTTATACTTTTTTCTGAACACTTATGTGGCTCCTTAATTTTTCTGCTTTTTACGTCTTATTTTTGTAAATGCCATACACATCACTATACTTACCATGATTACAGCCATTAGACTACAAAATCCAACTGCAGATTCGTCTCCTGTTGAAACAGATTCTACATTTGTTGAAAAAAGTTATATAAAACATTACAATATTTATTGATATAAGATTCTTTCTCGCCATCTATAACACCACAAAAATAACTGTACTTAGAACCATCAAAAACAACTGTACATATATTAGTTTTAAATAAGCTCATATTATCATCATTTTCCATATAATAGAGAATGTTATCATATATACTATATACATTCCCTTCATCAGCCTCTTCAATAGTTGGTAATAAACCTTCAAACTTTTCTAACGGTTCAGCCGTTATATATACTTCAATAGAAGAATCCACAAGATTTTCGTCATTTGTTTCATATTCAAATGTATATCGGAAATAAGCTCCACCGAAACTTTCATCTTCATTTAAGTAACATCGCATTCCAGAATATCCTTGGTCAAATGCAACATCTACCTTCGTATATTTTTCAAAAACATCATAATTTTGTTATCTTCCACCACTACTTCTTCATAAGAATCATATTTCTTATAAAATGCTTCATTGACATTAGCAACTTCATTTACTTGGAGAAATTTGAAGTTAACTTCATTTATATTTATATTTTCTATGTTTTCCTCATAATACTTGTCAGACTTTATATATTCCCGTTCTTTGCCATCCTTTAATACATTCTTGCCTATAAAAATTAATGCAATAAAAAACAAGCATACAAATAATATTCTTATTATTTTCTTCATTCATTTCTCCTATTCTGTCAATCCTAAATCTATTGATTTTACTGGCTTTGACGATTTTTATTTTACCTCAAACAAAAGCCGAGAGTGATGGATATCGTAGTGTCATGTACCGAATAGCTGATAAATAAGTATAGCTAATAAAGCATCCTTTTAGTTTGCTTTATAAAGGCTATTTTTCCCTCTGTTCAACTATGATGATGAACCTTCCGTGTCTAGGGGATCATGTCCCAACTTCCTTCGTAGCATCTACCATTCACTGAGTGCCAGCCAAGCTCCTAAACGGGGTCATGCCCCACGGAAAAAAAAACGATGCCGGCTACAGCTCTTGTTTTTATGTTTGATTGTTACTGACCTGCATTCACCTGTCGTGGTACTGATTTACTCAGTGGACGCTATACCATCTCAGGTTCTTGTTGGTCTTTTTTGCAGATGTAGTCCGTTCCGGACTCCATACCATTTTACGGCTTCACGGCCTGCATCCGTTCCATCCGTTAATCCCACACTTTTCTCTGCATAGCTCGCTTCTCCTGAATCTGATATAGTCAATTCTGTTCCGTATGAGGATATATAATCCATGCTTTCATGATAGTGACATTATTTGCAACAAACCATTGCGGTATAACTTTGAGAAAGTACCAGACTGACCGCAAGCACAATTGAACACATAAATTTTACAATCTTTGTTTTTGCCATACTTTTATCCTCCCATGTTTTGATTCAGTTTTTCTTGATTCCAATAAAAACTTAATTTTACTAGCAAGCCTTTTCTTTCCACATTTATAGTTGCATAAAGTTCATCACCTCCATAAACAAAAGCTCATCATCAACCGATTTCCATACAACATTTATATCACTTAAATTGTAAGCTCTAAATATAAATACATTTTCTTCCACAATTTGTTTTGATATTATTTCTATGTCTTCTGTATTTTTTACATAATACTCTAGTATAAAATCACCATTATGCTTATAGTCATCTTCCGCATAAATAACATTACCCTCAAAATAATTTTTTTTGCCCAAATACAATTCTAAGGAGTTCATTCCATAATCAAATGTATGATCCACCCCTGATGCCGAACCCATCATTGTACACAATATTCCAAAAAATACCACCCAAAATCCATAGATAAAATAAAATTTTTTCTTTTTGCATTTTTTATCTCTATATCTGCCAAAGCACATTACATGCGTTATCTGATGTGCGAAGAAGAACGTTAAAAATAATGATAGCGCTAAATAGTAAACTTTCAAATTGTTCTCACCTCTCATCATGCATAATATATTCATTTAGTTATTCATATATTTCTCTGTATAAAAACCATAATAATTATTATACAAAAAATTTAATTCTAATGTTGAAAAATATTGTTTACTTTTTTTTTTTGCTTCTATTTGTAAATGACAAAATAATTTTGTACACAATAATATAAACTAAAATCAATATATAGTATCGTGAATCACGAACTGTTCCAATAGCAATAAAAAATATAGTAGTCAATATAATTAGTATTGAAAAAACAGTAAAAATAATTTTTTTTCATAAATATCTCCTATCGAAATTGTAACCCTTAATTGCATAAAAACGTTATACAACAATTAATGTGTTCATTCTACTTATTCTTTAAATTTAGTTGTACGCTTTACTTACCTAAAATATCAACGAATTTAACATCATTTTCATTTACATAGACACAGTATAACATAATTCCTGTGCCTATGCGATATCATTTAATGCTTATTCCGATATGAACTCATCTTCTCCACAGTAACCTCCGGATAGAAGTAAGTAAGAATCGTTGCTTTGGGAACACCTGCAGCAAGTGCTTTCTTCACCTCTTCTTTCTGCTCCGGTGTATATGACCAATGCAGCATTCGATTTGTGATGGTATCCTCCCATTTAGGCTTTTCCCTCTCAGGATTCCTTACAGGTTTAGCACCAGCACTTCCACTAGAAGCATTGGCACTTTCTGTTGCTTCCGACTTCTGCGATTCATCGACATACTCAAGCTCATTTGCCTGTTCCCTGTCAATCTTTGCTTTCTGCTCTGCTTCATCCTGCATGGAGAATCTTCTGCTTAATTCCGCATCACCAAGCATCATAAACTGCTCATAGGTAAGAGTGTCTATATACACATTCTCGCCCTTATCCTTCAGCTTTTCATAATACTTAACTGCCTTGTCTGAAAGAATCTCAAATGGCGGACCGATGAGATTATCTGCTCCTCTTATCTGATGAACATAAGGCTCTCCCTTGCCATCTGCTGTCTGGTTAAACATCGGATGATTGAACGGTATAAACTTATTGTCCATGATAGGATCAAATCCACGGATAAAGATAATACATTTCTTATTATCCAGCTTTCTGACTTCATCGGGTGTAAACAATTCCCTGCCTAATACATCATAATTCCTCGAAGAGCTTCCCTGTCTGCCCTTTGTCTCACCGCTTGACTTCTTATCAATCGTACCTTTTCCAAGCAGCTCTGAGACGTACTTATGCGTTCTCTGCTCGTTACCGCCAAGGTAGATAAAGGTATCACAGTTGCCAGGGATTGTCTCCCAGGTGTCTTTGAAAAGTGCTTTTAGCTGTGCAAAGTTCTGAATGATGATGATACTTGAAATCTCACGGCTTCGCATAGTACTTAACAGCGAACAGTAGTCATCCGGCAATGCGACATTAGTAACACCCCCATAAAGATGACATCGGGGCAAAAGAAAAGTGCCGCCCGATGGGAGCAGCACTTTACAGGCTGAAAAGGAATTAAGCGGACACAGGCTCGTCATTCTGCACCTCCTCCTTGACGGCGGCGATCCGCTTTTCCATTTTGACTTTTTCCCGCTTCTTTGCGGCGTTCATCACCTCACCGTGCTTGTAATAGGTGGTCGAGCCGTAGTCCACCAGCTTGATTACCCCGATATAGCGGTAGTACACATCAAGCTGCTGGCGCATTACACCGTCCACGGCTCTCGGCTCATAGACCACGATCTTCTCCACCAGCATATTGAGGATTTCTGGCGTCAGCTCGGATATATCGCCGTACCGCTCCAAAAGGTCTGCGAAATGCTCTGCATCCGAACGAATTTCCCGAACAGCGGCAGTCTCGCCTTGCAGCTTTTCCTTTTCGGCAAGGATGCTTTCCTGCTCCTGCTGATATTTGCCCAGCAGACGGACGAAGTTGGTTTCGTTGACCTTGCCGGAGATGCTGTCCTCATAGAGCTTGTCTATCAGCCGGTTTACATCCTCCAGCCGCTTGCAGACCCGCTTGTATTGCGTTTCCTTGGTGGTCAGCGTTTTGCCCTCGCTCTTTGCTTGCCCTTTATCAGCAGGTCGATAAGACGGGCTTTGTTCTTAGTCACGGCAGAAAACAGCTCCTGAATATCTGCCAGCATTGCCGCCGTCAGATCTTCCTCGAAAATCTTGTGCTGGGTGCATTTGTGACTGCCATAGGTGGCATAAGTTCCGCAGACATAGATCATATGCCCGCTGTTTGAGCCGTATTTTCTGCGGCTGAGTGCCTTGCCGCAGTCTGCGCATTTGAGCAATCCTGAAAAGATATTCAAATCGCCGGTCAGCGTCTTTCGGTATTCTCTGCGCTTGACGGCGATCAGCTCGTTTGCCCGTTCCCAAATCTCTCTGGAAACAATGGCCTCGTGTGTGTTTTCCACCGTGATCCACTCCTTTTCATCCGTTTTGAAGTGCTGCTTGGTCTTGAAAATCGTGTCCGATTTGCAGAGAACACAGTCCCCGCAGTACACACGGTTGCGGATCAGCAGCCGAAGCGTATCCGGTCGCCAGATATACTTGGAATCCTCATCGGGGAACATATGGGACTTGTCCTCGACCCTCGGATGTGCTGATACCACGACGGCACCGGCACCTTGGTTTCCCGCAGATAATCACGGATACGGTGGTTGCCCCAGCCCTTCAGCACAAGGTCATAGATCTTCGCTACGATCGGTGCGGTTTCGGGGTCGGGGATCAGGTGGTTATGGTCATTCGGGTCTTTGAGATACCCGAACGGTGCGGCTTTGGCGTGATACTTGCCATCCTTTGCCCTCGCACGAAAGGCTGCCTTGATCTTCCTTGAAGTATCTCGGCTGTAAAACTCGTTGATGACATTTTTCAGCGCCGCATAATCGGTCGTGTGGCTGTTGACGGTATCAATGCCATCGTTCAGAGCGATAAACCGCACCTTCTTGGACGGGAAGTAAATCTCCTGATACTGCCCGACAACGATATGGTCACGCCCGAAACGGCTCAGGTCCTTGACCACGACCACGCCGATCTTACCGACAGCCACATCATCGATCATCCGCTGAAAGCTCGGCCGTTCAAAGTTCAGCCCCGAATGCCCGTCATCCACATAAATTTCATAGGGCAAAAGCCCGTTTTCCTGTGCGTAGCGGACGAGCATCGACTTTTGCGTTTCGATGGAAAGGCTCTCGCCCTGCCGCTCATCGTCCTTTGACAGCCTGCAATACAGGGCTGTTGTTTTAAGCTGCTGTGTCATCCTTATTTCCTCCTGAAATCATCTTGATACCGTCATTGTAATGCGGGTTTGCGGGATTTACGAATGTGTCGGCAGATGACTTCGCTCTGCTCCTGTTATCAAAGATCCAGCCGTAAACCTCTGCCGCAAGCTCCTCCAACGGCTTTTCCCCTACGGGAATACGCTGAATATCGATCAGCGGTCGGTTGCTTTTTCTCATTATCTGCGCCTCCTTTGCGTAAAAAACAGCCGTCATCGGCTGTCCCTGTTTCTCTGTCGTTTCAGGTACAGAGCGTAATGCTCCAATGCCTTGACGATATAGTTGACGTGCACTGACTGATAGGCTGTGGCTAAATCATAAAAGCCAATTCACCAGTCCCTTCGCCGATGATCTCCTTGGAGGACAGTCTGCCTTTTTTCGTGATGGGGGACAACCGCTGACGCACTGACTGATAGGCTGTGGCTAAATCATAAAAGCCGCTGATCAGTCTTTCTTTTGTCATTGCCATGTTTACTGCAACTGTATGCGTTGCGAACCAATGTCCATGTCGGGTGTTACCCGCTTGCATTGCCAAGTCTTCGGGTACTCCCATCTTGATAAGGTTACGCACCTTCGTCCTTGGTTTCTTCCACTGTTTCCATATACACATACGTATTCTGTGATAGAGCCATCCGTTGATGTCATCTATGTTGTTCTTCATGCTTGCAATTCCGTAGTAGTTAAGCCATCCTCTTGCATATACTTTGATTTTCTCAAGGCTTGGCTTGATTGACTGACATCGCTTACGGGAAGACAGCTCCTTCAGTCTGGACTTGACCCTCTTCCATGACTTCGGATGAACTCGGACATAAATGCCTTTTCCGTTCCTTCCCAATGCAAAGCCAAGGAATTTAAAATTTCGGATTGCAAACACGCTGACAGTACGGCTCTTTTCTCGGTTGACTGTAAGTTTCAGCCTCTCCTCAAGATATTTTGACTGCTTTCCAAGAGTCTTTCTGATGCCCGCCTGCTCTTTGCAAGAAGCACGATGTCATCTGCATATCTTATACATGGAACACCTCTTTTCAGGAATTCCTGGTCGAACTCATTGAGGTAGACATTTGCCAACAATGGTGATAGATTTCCACCTTGTGGTGAGCCTTCCTCTGTGTCGATGACCACTCCGTTTTCCATTACACCGCTTTTCAGATAGCGCTTTATCAACTGTACTACACGTTCATCTTTTACATTCTTCCGCAGAAGATTGATGAGAATTTCGTGATTAATAGTATCGAAGTACTTTGACAAATCAAGGACTACAGCATATGTATAGCCTTGTTCTGCATACTCCTTAACCTTAAGTATTGCGTCTTTTGCACTTCTGTTCGGACGATATCCATAGCTACCCTCTGCAAACAGCGGTTCATAGATTGGCACTAACTGTTGGGTTATTGCCTGTTGAAGTGTACGGTCTATCACTGTTGGTATGCCAAGCTTTCGCACACCACCATCTGGTTTGGGAATTTCAACTCGTCTTACTGGAGACGGAGTATACTTTCCACGATAAATGCGGTCAGTTATCTCTTGTTGATGTTCCTTTAGATATGGAAGAGCCTCTTCAATGGTCATGCCATCAATTCCCGGCGCTCCCTTGTTTGCCTTAACTCTCTTATACGCTCTGTTAAAGTTGTCTTTATACAGTATCGTTTCCAAAAAAGTCTCGGCTGTGCACTGTCTCTTTCTTTCCATATCCGATTGAATGACCTAGACGCTTTCACATACCCTTCATGTTCCGCATTATCTCTTTGCGAACAGCCATTGTTTTCAATGTTTTCTGCCATAGACGGTCATTCCTCCTTTCTCGGTCATACTCAAGACTCCTACTGATTCGGTCCTTCACCTCTCGGCTACTATGACCTCTGCTGACTTCTGTGCGTTCAGCATTGCTTTATGCAATGGTTACCTCTTTCAAGGCATACCGCACAGACCTCCCCCTAGTACCACACGTTTCTTCCTCTCCATCCATCTGCCTCATTTATCATGCATGATTCCGTGTAGTTATCGGGCTTCAACATGGCTTGCTGCCTTACCCACATGCATGACCTCATATGAGATTTCTGTTCGTCAGACCAGAGATTTGCCCGTGAGTTAGTATATTCCTCACATCCAGCTTCCTTCAGATTCCATCTCACGATGGACACCCTTGTGGGCAAGGCGTTCCCCCTTGACCCCTAAAGCGGCGCTTCGGCGTGAAAAAGGGCTGTGCCTACTCTCCGCCACAGCCCCTTTTCGCACCATCTCCGCCGCACGGCAAAGACCAAAACCACTGCGCTCCCTGTTTCACTGACTGTATCGCAAGTAGCGCCATTGGCTTTTTTGCCGTACTCTCGCTGACACCGGTAAGCAGCATCCGGTCGATGATCTCCCGCTGTGCTTTCGGCCCGTCAGCGAGAAGCTGAGACAGAATGTCCTTTGCCTGCTGCACTTGCGTGTCGGGTCTGCCGACAGCGGCAAACACATTGCCGAGGACTTCATCGGCGGTCTTGGCGGTTTCCTCCAGCCATTCGACCTTGCCGTCACTCACCGAAAAGACAATGGCATTTCCCGTCGGCGCAAGGTTGCTCTTGACCTGCGCCAGTATCCGCTCGTCGGGTCTGTCCTTGTCGGTACGCCCAATGAGCAGGGCGCTTCTTGCGGCGGCAATGATGTCCACCGAGCCGACGCTGCAGTTGATGGCTTTCTGACCGATGGCCTTGTTCATATGGTGAACGATGAGAATAGCACACCGCTGCTCCTTGGCAAGCTCGATGAGCGGACGGAACTGCCGCCGTATCTCGTTTGCCGTGTTGATCCTCGTTTCCTCTCCGATATATGCTGACAGAGGGTCAAGGACGATGAGCTTGGCATTTGTTTTGCGGACAGCCTCCAGCAGACGCTCGTCGGAAAAGCTCAGGTATTTTTCCTTCTCGCTGATGAAGATCAGTCTGTTCGGGTCGCCTCCTGCCTTGACAAAGCGGGGCACGATGGTATCGTCTGCATCGTCCTCAGAGGACTGGTAGATGATATTGACCGGCTCCTGACCGCTGCCATCCGTGAACGGCATCGGCTCGCCCCGGCTTAGCATTGCGGCGAGGTTCAGCACAAAGGTGCTTTTCCGTCGCCGGAATCGCCCTGCAAGACCGTTACCTTGCCATAGGGGATATACGGATACCACAGCCACTCCACCTCCTTGATCTCCACATCACTTGCCTTGATAAGCTCCAGCTTCATTTTCGTTTTCTCTCCTTTCTCAAAAAATGCGGGCAATCGATCACCAATACTCGGAAGCTCTGCTTGCATAAGCGCTGACACTTCCGGCATAGCTCGTTGTAGGTGATCCGGTTTCGTTCGTTCAGAAACAGCGCCCATTCCTGTTTCCGCTTCTTGCTCATTCGTGGCACATTTGCCGCCTCCTTTCATTTTTCACCCAAGCCGCAGGGCGTGGGTATGTACTTACTGCTTTGAAAAGCAAAACGCCTGGCGTTTCCGTCAGGCGTTCATTTTGGCATTGTTTCGGGACGATTTCTGCCCATTTTCTTTGCTGTGCGGCGTTTTCAAAAGCAGGGTGGTATGCAGATACCGCCTTGCCGATTTTGGGGAAAGCGCCTGTTTTCGGGCGCAAAAAAAAGCACCCATTTCCATTGCTGAAAACAGGTGCAGTCCCTATATGTTATTCAGTTGTCGCTACCTGCACAGGCGCAGGAGCAGCTCGTCCAAGTCCTCCGTGGGTTTATCCTCTGCCAGCAGAGCGTTGCGCCATTCCACCAGCGCACGGACAAGAAGCCGCAGCTCAAAATCATCTACCTTGATTTTTATCTTCTTCATAGACATATTCCCTCATCACGACCTCCTCCACACGGCTGCGGATGCTGTTCATCCGTCCGACCCACTGCATCATATCCTCGGCCTTGAGCTGCTCGGTCACGCCCTCACGCTCGGCATACTGCCTGACCAGCCGGAAGAACATCGCCTCGCACTCCTCGTCCACGCTGTGCAGGTACTTATTCAGCGTTCCGCTTGTTCGCAGGCTCGTCAACAGCACCCTGTGGCATTTCTGCAAATAGCGGAACTTCGCTCTGCCGAACCGTCCCAAGTCATAAAACTTTTTCTTCAGGGAGCGACAGGTCAGGCAGATAATAATCGCCGCAGAGCGTATAGCTGATACCCGTCTTTTCGTCTGTGATGTGCTTTTCCAGTTCCATAAAAAATCCCTCCTGTCAGGATACATTGTACCCGATAGGAGGGATGTGTGCGAATGTGTGAACACACAAAAGAAATTGTTGAATTCTGCAAACAGGAAGTTATTGCGCTCTTTTCAATAATTCCTCGGTACTTGCACCAAACAATTTCGATAACACGATTAAGTGCGTCGTGCTCAAATCAGAGGCACCGCTTTCCCATTTAGAAACAGCCTGACGACTTACCCCCAATGATTCAGCTATCATATTAATTATTAAATTTCTATGTCTTTCATCAGCTTTTCTCTGAACAACATCATCCACTCTACTGCCTCTGGCGGAAAGTTCTTGTAACTCGAAATCCTGTACGGTTAGTTTATGTTCTGTTCCGGTGATCGGATGAGTAAAGGGTATTACATCGCCGACAGATGGATTTGTAAAATGCATACCATCATTTTCTCTAAAAACATTACTTGTCATGCGTCAATTCATACTCTTTTACTGCCTTTTCATTTTTTTCTTCCCAAACTGGGACAAACTTGAATCCTTTGATGTTGTTTTGCTCGATTAGCTTCTTAAAATCCTCTGTGACATAGGGGTGAGTATGTAATTCTTCCGGGATCTTGAAAATAAACACATTATCAAGAAGTTCTCTATGAAAAGCATACTCTTCAACTCGCATAATTCTGCCGGAACTTTGGAACAGCTTTAACTTCGAGTTTTCTCGATCCAAGCAATCAATTATTGTCGTTACATTAAGTACATAAAGGCGTTGAGATTCGCTTTGTGCCGGTAAAATTTGAACATTCCCCTGAAGGTGTGAACTGATCACATTAAAACATTTCTCGTTTACAACAACAGAACTTACATCAATAGAATATACATCTCCAATTTCCTTGCCTGTTTCTGTGTTATGGTTACTTGGATGCAATTCGACACTTTCCCAATTTTCTATTGGCTGACCCCTAAACATAAATGCTTTGTAGCCAGTCTTTTCTTTAGTTTCAAATGCTCGATACGTACGATCAGTCCATAATTGATAAAGCTTTATTTTTTTGCCTTCATTGGATTGCTTATCTATATTTCGCTTTGTTCTTAATGCTAACTTTGCTAACGAACTTATCGTGTGACCTAAGTCAAAATCCATTTTTATCTCCCACATATTATAAACAATTTTGATTTGTCGTCTTTGTTAAAGGATATTATACCACGACTTTATGACTTTTTCTACTTACAAATTCAAAATTGCTGAATCGTAAATCTGCAATGGACACATTCTGCATTCTTACATCCTTCCTTGATGTCCTCATTCAATATAGTCATCTTTATAGCTGTGTTCCATTCGCAAATTCATCTAACATGAATGTCACATGGATTACCTCCTGCCTCACAGTGCCAACCTTATAGAACTTTCCTTCATACTCAAGTACATCACCGAAAAGTGCCGGAGTTGTTGTAATCTCCTTAACACCTGTGACAAATACCTGAGAGATTGTTTTCATCATTGACCATCCATGATCAATGCCGATTACTTCTAACTTGTTATTCATGTTCCTGTCTCTCCTTCCCTTCCGTAATATTTGCTTCCATATCCTGCTCATCTGTATCTTTTCTCCCTTCCTCTTCCATAAGCTGCTCAATAAACCTCTCTGTTCTGGACGACATTGCAACTAATGAATATAGAAAAACCAGGATGATACTTATTCCGACCAACACTACAATCCAACATAGCTTCATGTAAATACGCCTCCTTCCGTAGATTCTTCTAAGAGACACTTACAATTTGCCTGACATTTTCGTGCCAGTCTTTGGAAATAAACACATTTCAAACATTCGTGCTCTTCCATAAATAATGCTTTCTCATTTCTGGCTACAATCTTTCGGTAACGCTTTTTCAAATAAGAAACATCATATAAATCCTGCTTGATTTCATTCATGGCATTTTGCTTCATTATCGCTGTGTTCAGTGAATTAATGTAGCTGACAATTTTTCCTCAGTGCTTATATCCACACCTTTAAAAGTTAATTTCATTCACTACTTACCTGCTTTCTACACGGCTCATGCCATGTAGGTGTGCTTTTTTTCCCATTTGCCTGCACACATAGGAATTACAGATAAGCCGCATCTGCGTTTACGACGCATTAAGTTAAATTAAATAATGCTATCCTCTCTACCGCCTTTTCGAGAGCCAGGAAGTTCCCTTTGAACACCTTCATAGTTTATTATCCTTCCGCAACAGTATTGACTACCCTTACTCGCTCCACTTTCATTTCTCAATCCTTCAGCACTCTTCGCAAGTATATTTGATTTCCATCAGGTATCTGAACCGGAATTATCACTATATCTGTAATTGTTATTCAATTGTATGAGCTGCTTTGCAACTCGCAGGATTATGATATAGCAAAATTTTGAATCCTTGAACTTCGCCAAAAGAAGTATTTTCAACATATCTATTCTTTTTATGTTAGTCCTCATTTGTGGTCTGTTCGCATTTTTATTATATAGTCCACATTTGTGGTTGTCAATATATTTTCAAAATAATGTACCACTTTTGTGAACTCTGTGTTAAAATATTCATATCAATTTGTTTGAGGTGATTATTAATGGATAATAGACATTCAATTGGAAGTAAAATTCAAAAATATAGAAAATTAAAAGATATGACACAGGACGAATTATCAAAACAGTCCGGTATTTATTTATCTACCATAAAGAAATATGAAAGCGGTGAACGCAATCCAAAACCAGATCAACTTCAAAAAATAGCTGAAGCTCTTGGCATTAGCGTAACTGTATTTCTTGATTACGATATTAATACCGTTAGTGATGTTCTTTCTTTGGTTATGAAGCTTAATGAACAATCTTCATTGAAAATATCTGCTGATAAGGATAAAGATGGCAACTACATCCCCAGCAGCATACACATGACATTTGAAGATTCACGAATAAATGAAGCTATTTGTTCTTATCTAAATTGTAAACAACAGATGGATTTAATTTCCTATGAGGATAATGATAAAGCTGTGATTGAACAGCAAAAAAGAATTTTATGATGATAAGATTAACAGATTGCTTTTATTTAATGAACGTATTAAAAAAAAATCCGCTAAATTGCGGATTTTTTTTCTTTGCTAGGACTTCTTTTATAATACTTCTCTTTACATATCCTGAGTAGTTTATCCACTACTCAAATAGCTTTGGTAAATCGTTGGTAAAATCTACTGTAACATCCCCAAAACACTGTAAACTCAAGTATTTTTAATCAAGGTTAGTATATTGCCGTGGCAAACAAATAGTACTTTTATCATTGTTTTGTTTCTCCTTGTTTTGCCCCGGAATGGCCTGTTTTGCAAGGGTTTCCGGGGTTATTGTGATATGCTCTGAAATTACAGATTGTGGCAAATCAGAGCAGAATTGAGCACGTTGTTACTACCTGTTAGTAGTAAAATTGGTAGTAAAAAGGGAAATGGTTACTACTAAGGATTTTCAAATACACATATCAAACTCTGTAATTGTCTTAACAAATTCTTGCAACTCTGTTAGTGTTGAAAATTTTCTGAATGACTTTTTCTTCACTTCTTGGATGTTGCTGAAGAATCGCATCAAACAAAGTTTCCAAACTTACTCTAGGATTTCTCCACAACATCGTTTCTTCAAATTTATTACAATACAGAAACATTTTTACATCATAAAATTCAGACCATTTTTTTCTCTGTTCATCTTCATTTTTTGCCAAATTTATAATTGTAAATGGTGCAATATCCTTCATTTGGCTTAAATGGCTTGCTGATTTCATCAACTCCACCGCTTCAACATCTGTAACAGGAGCACCATAACCATATACTGTGATTCCTGCAGCCCTAGACAGCACAGATTTTGCCAAGTTCCATTCATTAACGATTATTGGCTTTCCATTATAGTCTTTCTTTCCTATAGGATATAACAATGGCATTTGCTCAAATTCTTTAAAACATTTAGGACAAAGACAATTTGCATATCCTTTTATTTTACAATCATAGCATAAGCCAACTCCAGCATTACCATGTGGAAATATTAATTCAGGCAAATTACCAACACATATATTTCTTTTTTATATGCTTGCATCAAAAATGGATCCCAGTTAAATGATATTATTGCATCTTTTTCAGTCAACGACAAAATCAAATAATCATATAATGTTGGTTCATCTGGAATCTGCAATTTACTAAAATAATCACATACTTCATATTCTAATTTTTCCTGCAAATCTCTATATTCAGCTTTTCCATTTATATCAGAAAATAATTTTTCAAAATCCTTCATCTGTTCATCCGAAAAATTATATTTTTTCAATTCCGATGTAAGACCCAATATTTTATGAATGTCCTTTAGCAAAGGAACTTCTTTTCCATTTTTATCTATCTCACAAGCAGCAATAGATGCACCTGCACCTACAATGACCACATGTGGGTCTAGTAATCTTTTATTTTTATGATTAGGCAATCTATAAGGAACAATATTCTGTAATGACACTTAATCGCCTCCACTCTACTTTTACAATATATTTAATTTCTCAATCACCATTCTTTATATGGCTTGCCATTAAAGAGAGGAATTTTTCAATTTAACTAAATATTTTTACTTTATCATTAGTTAAATACTCTACAAAATCGAAATCATATTCATACCCCTCCTCCAAGAGAGCTTTAATAATAATTAGGAAATGTATTATATGCTTATATTTATCATCATAATTTATTTTTATAAAATTATTGCAACATTTATAAAATTCATCTTCTTCTGTATGATGAGGATAATTCCATATAACAGGATTCGCTTTAATATCTCCCCCCATATTAATAAAATGTTCCTTCTGTTTAGTTGGAAGTTCTGAAAAATTCAAGGTATATGTCAAAATTCCATCCTGTAGACTCAAAACCACATTGTGCCTACACTTAACATCAGATATTTCATTATACACTTCATCAAAATCAATTTTAGTTATATCAAACGATAATTTATTACATACTAAAAACGAAAAGATTTCACTATTTTCACTAAATCTCCTCTCTTCCGACTTCAATCTTCCCTTGCGTTCTTGGTATAACAATTTGTTTCTTGCAAGCTTGACTAACGCTTTCGTAAATTCAACCTTATTAAGTGTTGACTTTACTTCACCAATTCCTTTAACAATCTCGACCGGATAAAAATGTGCAATCCCATTATCTATTAATGGTATTGTATCTTTGTCGTACATTACTATATCACATTGTGTACTCACGCTATTTTTTGATGTAATCAAAAAGCCATCCGATATTCCAACACTTTTGCTTGATACAAATGATAACAGTTCTTGATGCATCTTTCTTTATACATTCTCTAATGGATGAAATAGTTTTTGTCGCGAGTAAAAATATTACTTGCATCTTCTCCAAATTACCTGCAAAAATATCAATTTTTTGTTTTATTTTTTTTAATATCATTACATCCATTCCTCATTTCTTGTTTTTATCTTTAATTTTATTTTATCATAATCTCTGAAAATACAGCAAACTATATTACAAGATTCTAAAACCTTATAAAACGCCCCAGTCTAAGCCAGAGCGTCATCCCATTTCCATATTATACTATTATACAACTTTAAACATTTTCTGTGACAACTCTTCCATTCGTTTCAATTCTTCCTCGGCGTCATCAAACCTAATATGCGTGTACACATTCATGGTGACGCTAATGTCCGAATGCCCCATGAGGTATTGTAATGTCTTTGGATTCATTCCCGATTTCGCCATATTCGAGCAATACGTGTGTCTGCATACATGAGGCGTGATGTTTGGCATCTGCACCCGGTAGATGTCATTGTATCTGCCGACCATATGATTGAAATCGATGCTGCCAATGCATTGTAACAAGTGGCATTCCATTATCATCGTAAAATAGGAATCCGTTATATCCGTCTATGGATTTCTCCACTTTCGGTGCATTTCTGTCCTCAATAATTGTCTGAAACATCTGTGACACATTCTCTGTTATCGGCAACACTCTTGTTCTTGCATCCATCTTAGTGGTTTTATGATGATGTATCGCATATCCGATGTTCTCTGCAACTGATGGTCGATATTCACAGTTCTGTTCTCAAAATCAATGTCTTTCAGCGTCAGTCCGCAGAACTCCGATATTCGGATTCCCGTATTAATGAGTATGTAAACCACTTCATAATATTCACAGTACACCACATCGTCATGCACAAACTTTAGGAACTTTCTCATCTGGTCTTTTGTGATTGCCTCTCTTGGAGCTGCGTCATTTACCAGCACTCCGGCAAGTTGGAATCCGAATGGATTCTTTACCAGAATATCATCATCCACTGCCATCTGAAAGGCTGGTCGCAGCACTCCCCGGATGGTATGAATAGAACTGTAGCTTTTCCCATCTTCCTGCTGCAACTTGATAAGGAACATCTTTGCATCGGAAGTTTTCACACTTCGTATCGTCTTTTTACCGAATGTTTCCTTCGCAAGCAATCTCTGCACTGTAACATATCCCTGTTTCGTGCTTTGCCTTACTCCAGTCTTTGTTTTCAAATATCGGTCTACCAGTTCACAGACAGTCATCTGTCCGTCCACGATATTTACAAGCATATCCAAACCTGTTTTTACCTGTTTTTCCAATTCCCTAAGCGATAGACATGGCTTTTTGCCCTTTGGAAGTTTATCCGTAGGCTCCAGTTTCCAACTATAGACAAAATGTGGTTTTCCATCAATATGGTACTTATATTGATATTTTCCGTCTGCCCTTACGCTTTCTCCCGGTCTTAATACTCTGCGTTTGGGATCCCGCCTTGTCTGTCCTCTTCCTGCCTTTGCCATTATAACCGCCTCCTTAGTTCTGGATGGTTACGCAGATACCTTTCAAAGGCTACACGAAGAATCAGCTTGCGTTCTCCGTAATATGCCAGAAAATCTTCTCCATCCGTATTATTCAATAAATCGTAAAATTTTCTCCGGCTCAAAACAAAATATTCAATTGCCTCAGAAGGATTCAAAATATCCTTTTCTGCTAAATCTGGTCTTGCCATAAAGCACTTCCTTTCTGCCAAAAGTGGCTGTTTTCACAGGTTTTCGAGGTCATACTATATATCACTCTGAACGCTGATAATATCAACTACTTTCGGCAGACAAACGGAATTATATCTCCGAAGAAGCACTGATAAATTTTTTCAAACTGCGGGCGGATAATCAGATACCTGTTTCCGCTGAATACCGCAAATCTGCCCCTGTTATCCATATATTCCCCAATAGCGCTCTGCAACTTCTTGTAATCATTGGCATAAAGACTTTCTGCAATCTTATTTGCTGTAATCCTTGTAATTGCTCCAGTTTGCAAGAAATGTGACAAGATTTCACTCTTATATACAGCTGCAATCTCTCTATTTGGAATTGATACTTCACATAAATATGAACCATCTGCTTGCAGTTCCTTTTTAGGAGTTTTCAAATAGCCAGCAACCAACAATAAGCTATAAATATTTGCTGGATCCTCCGCAAGCGATCTATACACCACATTTTGATCAATTCTTGCAACTACTCTCTTTCTCCTTGCAAAAGGTCATATAATCTTTCTGTAATATCATCTGTAGCCACTCTTAGTACATCATCAAGGATTTCATTTTTTTCCTGTATTTACCCAATATACTTGAGGAAGGCATCCCTTGGAAATATAGTTGATTACAGACCATGGATTATATATTTCTTCGCTACCAAACAAATATCCATCGTACCAGTCTTTAAGTTCCTCCTCTTTATCTGATACTCCATAGTAACTGAGCATTGCTTTCACTTCAGATTCTGTAAATCCAAAAAAGCTATCGTATTCTTCATCCATTACGGAGTTCACTGTTAAATTATTTAGACCACTAAAGATACTTTCCTGAGCAATACGCAAAATTCCTGTTAGGAAACCATAGGATAAATTCTTATTATCCTTAAATGCTCCTGAAAAGAAATTTCTCATGAATCCAATAATTTCATCGTAGAAATCCTTAGAGTATCCCTCTTGAATCGGAGTATCATATTCATCAATAATGATTACTGGAGCCTTATCATAATGTGAAGCAAGCATTTTAGATAGTCTTTCTAGCGAAGAAGTAAGCTCCACTTCATTAGCTGTAGCGCTAATAATCTTTGTAAAATACTCCTTCTCATATTGTGAGAGCTTATCACTATTTAGTAGCTCTTGATGTCTTCCATACTCTTCTTGAAGTAGTCCCCTTATTTTATCTATTGTTGCGTCCCAAGTATCAAATTTAACATCCTTAAAAGTTAAGAATATGACTGGATATTTTCCTTGATGTGAACGATACTCTTCTCCACATTGCCAAATATTTTTATCGACAAAATACTTACTAGTATTCTTATCTGATATTTCAAAGAACACTCTGAGCATATCCATATTCAAGGTCTTTCCGAATCTCCTTGGTCTTGTAAACAAAGATACCAATGGCTTTTGATCCAAGAATTCTTTGATTAATAACGTCTTGTCGACATAGTAATATTCTTCCTGCGCACGAACATAGTCAGAGATGCCGATTGGTAATGATTTAACTTCTGCTTTCGCAACCATATTTTTCTTGATGTATTTTCCATTAGACACTCTTCCATCCATTGGCTTTGGAGAGTCGTCTGGAATTAACCAAGATCCTTTTTCTTTTATTGCACCCTGTATTCTTCCTTTTTTGCACATATCATTTACGGAACGTGGAGAAACATTCCACTCTAAAGCCTTATTCGATATTTTGCGTTTAATTATTGCGTTTGCTTTATGTTTTGCGTCTTGTATTTTTCGGCACTTTTATTTTGGTTTTTTCAGTCCACAAACTTGTTTGTAGCATATTACTCAGACAAGTTTAACTCCACTGAAAAAGGACCAGCCCAGCTGATCCTCTCCCTCTATCACATCCCCATTGTAATTTATTCTTATATTCTGCTATTTTTATTTTGCAGCCAAAAGTACGGTTTCTGGGCAAATTATAGCATATTGTTGCAAGTCTATTCTTACAATTCCATCAGAAAATGTTCATGCAGCGCACGTTTAACCTGATCGAAATTACCTCGCTCCGGACATTGGATGGAAACAACCAATCCCTTCTCTGGGAGAATCGTTGTAATCTGTCCGAATGCGCCATCAGCACGATAGGATCCTGGATATGGACTGATCCAGAACTGATAGCCATATCCTACATGCCAGGGATCTGCAGATGGCTCGAAGGTAAATTTCGGGGTGGACACCTCCTGCACCCAGTCCCTGCTGACAATCTGCTCGCCCTTCCAGTTACCCTCAGCCAGATAGAGCTGTCCCAGTTTCATCATCTCGGTACAAGTCAGATACATACCTCCGCCGCCATTCGGATGTCCCTGTGGATCATGCTCCCAGAGCGGCCATCCCATATCAAGGGGCTGGAATACCTTCTCATACAGATACTCTCCCATCCGCTTGCCAACGGCCCGTTCTACCATATGAGCAGCCAGAATACTGTCGGCAGAGGAATAGCAGAATGCACTGCCTGGCTCCACAGGAACCGGCTGTGCCATCATATATTTCTCATAATCCGGTGCGCCGACGCCCGGACGTCTGTCCGCATTCATCAGAAGTGCCTTACCAAAGCCACTGGACATGCAGAGCAGATGTTTCAACTGAATCTTCTCCAGATTTGGATCCGGATTTGAAGGAAGTTTATCTTTAAACACTTCCGCCACATGATCTTCCAGGCTTAGTTTTCCCTCTTCAATTGCGAGTCCAACTGCTGTTACCGTAAAACTCTTGGTATGTGAATAAATATTTCTCGGTGCATTTGCTGCGTAGTGCATCTCACAGAGTACCTTGTTCTCATCTCCGACACTGATAGCTTCCAGCGGCAGATTGTGGCTGCTGGCATAACGATGAAATTCCAAAAACTTCTCTTCCAGTAACATAATACCTCTATCCTTTCCGGCAAATCTCTGATGTCAGTCCGATATAACCGATGCGACGTGTCACAAGGTTAAAACCAATCTATCTGACATCTCCAATCTGGTTCTATTATCTCATACACATCTCTGCATCTGTCGGAAGTGGCATCAGCGGTGCGGACGGCAGGGTCTGATACCAATAAGCAACACTGGTGTAATCATCGTAACGCGGTCCGGTCCAGCCCATGTTGTCGAGTGTCATACGAAACTTATTCTCAAAACGGATCGGGTCTGCAATATGGAAATGATACAGCAGGAATCTCTGCTGTCCGTTATAGAATTCCCGGTTGTCTCCATAGATTGCATACATGCCGGTATATAAGCCGCTGAAGGTCTGATAGCTCTTGATGATGATGTCATTTCCAAATCCATAGGAACCACCGAAGTAGTCTTCAGTTCCGGTATAGTGGATAGACGGATACGGATCATCGTCCAGATACATGCGGGCTTCGCCTTCTACCCAACAGGTATTGTTGCCATTCATACCAGTTGCCAGAGTCACACCAACAAATTGTCCCCTGCCTTCGATTCCGTCAACGATTGTGTAGGTACGACCCTTCTGAACCGGGTGCTCTTGGCGATAGGTGGCATGGAAATAACCAGCCTCCGCCGGAATCTCCTGATAAGCTCCGGTGATAATATAAAAGAGCTCTTCATCCTTGTCACCACGGTTTTCCATCGTGATCCGAGCCCTCTTATGGAACGGCATCTCAAAATAGCTGTTATAGCCGCGACCAGGAGCTACCAGCATCATGGCAGAATTCAACACCGGATATTTGCCATCCCGGTCCACGAAATTTTCATCATAGGCACATCCGAAGAATGCAGAGAGCGGAGCTTCCACAGACGGATATTCCTGATCATCCCAATACATACGGATGATAAAATGGTGCCCGACATATCCGGTGAACCACATATGCTGGATCACACCCGGTCCTGCAGCATCTACCAGAGTTACGGTTTCCCCTGCAGGAATCATCACGGTCGGACGAAGCTTGGTGCAGTCACCGCCCTGGGAACCACCTGCGCGTACACCGGTTGGATTCTCTGCGGAAAATGCAAACGTTTTGGAGTTCTGGATCATACAATAGTTGTTCATATTTATAAATTCACTATAACATTTATCTCCCATGAAGTGACGGAATTACAGAATCATTCCGAACCTTCTCATTTTCTTCCCGGATAATCTCCTTTATTCAAGCGCTTAAACAGATTATACCATAAATCTATGAACAAAGTTTATCTTCCCCAGATGTCTTCTTGAATAATAAGGACGCATCCGGACACCACAATCCCCATTACTTCGGTAATATCACCTGCTCTGAAAATATAAGAATCTCGCTTTTTAGAAATTGTTGTTGCGTTTACACAATGCAATATGGATAATATCTCGTTATCAGTTAGACCTTTAAAAAATGGACTGTTTCTTAGGATTGATAAATATTTTTGCAAAATAGTTCCTCCCTGTTGGAAATCAAACATACTAGTTGTATTTATAATACTATAATTCTAGCATAAACAAACGCTAAATACTATTGACGGAGGTTAAAAATGATAAGAAAGATTATAAAGATTGATAAAGAAAAATGTAACGGCTGTGGTGCCTGTGCATCTGCCTGCCACGAAGGCGCCATTGATATCACAATGTTTTGTGCTGTGATATGTTCCTTCATTAACCCTCATAAGATGCTGTGGCAATATCTTAACCTGCCCGCCATGTGCTATGGCTCTTCCTATTCCCGGATCAAGCTCATATAACGTGCCACAGCAGCTTGTCCGGACATAATAACGCTTTGTTCCACTTAAAAACAAGGAATAAAAAATAATGATAAAACCATATATGTCATAAAGACCTCATATCTTCCATATCTGCCACAGACATCGCATATTTCAGTCTGCACAAAATCAAAATTTTTCCTTCCATCTGTTATGCCCATCATAAAAAACATAATCTTTCCACCACCTGATCTATTCTAACATCCCACTGTTTATAAGTACATCTGCGATAAAGACTTTTATCACACCATCAAAATTGATTCTTATTTTTCCTTCATCAAATGAATCAACCACACCAGCCCCGAATTTTTTTTATGTACCACATTCATGCCTGATTCAAAATTTCTATGCACTTTATCAACAGTCACTCCATGATACTTTTGCTGTAAATTTTTGCCTATAGCATTGTATCTACCTGGCACAGCATTCCCATAGTCAACTTTATGTCTTGCTCTTTCCATTATTTTTTTGTCAATGTCTGGTACTTTTTGCTATTTTCTTAGGGTTTATTTCTCTTCCAAAGAACTCATCCACAAATCCTGACGGCGCATCTGTTGTAAAAACTGACAGATTATTTTTTGCTCTTGTAACCGCAACATAAAACAGGCGGCGCGCTTCCTCATACTCTTCTAATTCCTCTTTTGAAGCTTTTTTTTGGATCTGTCGGTATCTTTTCAGGAAGTATTCCGTCAAAGGCATCTATAATATAGACATTATCATATTCAAGACCTTTACTCGCATGTATCGTTGATAAAATAAATGGACAGTCATAATCAGTCTCTTTATTTTTAATTATATCTTTTAATTCGTCAAGTCTTTCAAGAAGCCTTCCTGCAGATGGTTCCCTTTTACCTATCGCTTTAAGTATGTCTATTTTACTGTTACTGATACCACTTCTTTGAAGATAATCGTCATATCCCATAAAATGTACTATTCTGTTTAACGCCTTATCTGCCGGCTCTCTTAACATATGTATAAGATGAGTCTTTATTGCTTTGATCTTTCCTATGACATAGCTGCCCAGTTCATTGTATTTAAGGGCAGCGTCAAACACGGATATGTCCTCGTCATCACTTATCCGGGCAATTTCTATTGCATCCTGCTTTTTTATATACATGGATAGTTTGTAATATATTTTCAGAAAAATATCAGTATCTTTGGGATTAAGAGCAAAATTTATTATATTAGTTATGTCCACCACTACCCTGTGTGAAAAAAAGGTAAGCTCTGCATTTCTCATTCTGTATGGTACATTATTTCTCTCAAGCAGATCTATAAGAGGCAGTGCGCATTCGTTATCCCTATACAAAACAGCAGTCTGATCCCGGCATTCTTCTGCCACCTTCAAAAGATATGTGTACTGGGCCATTCTTGAATTAAGATCTATCTGCCTTACTTTTCCTTTACAACTTTTTCCAGCAGTCATATGTTTTTCATGACGCATTGTATTCTTTTGGATAAATTGATCTGCTGCCGTTACAATATCTGCATTTGATCTGAAATTTTCCTCCATCAAAAGCACTTTTGCATCTGGATAATTTTTTTCAAATGACAGCAATGCCTTTGGATAAGCCGCCCGAAAACCATATATACTCTGGTCTTCATCCCCGACCATAAAAATATTCTGCGCTTTATCCGTAAGCAGCGCTATTATGGCGTGCTGGATTTTTGATGTGTCCTGCGCCTCGTCAACACATATATAAGGATACATCTGACGGAAATGCTGTAAAAGGTTTTTGTCCTTCCTAAGAAGCATATATGCATAAACCATCTGGTCATCATAGTCCATAAGTTTATGTTCCTTAAGCCGGTTAGTATATTCTTTAAATATGGTAGAAATCTTAATATCGTTTTCTTCATCGAGTTTCTGTATCTGTACATCATCAAGCATCATGTTTTTGATGTATGTTATGAGCGTACGGACTGTTTTCAGATCACTCTCTGTCGGATATTCATGCTCGCTTTTCTGGTAGATCTCTGAAAGCATGATAGTAGTCATCTTTTCATCTTTAATGAGTTCAAAGGGTGTTCTTCCTATACATTTTCCGTAGTACTGGATTATCTTTGCACATATACCATTTATTGTACGAAACTCCAGCTTTTCAGCCATTTCTTCCCCAAAATAAGAAGCAAACCGTCTCGACATATCCTTTGTTGCGGCAATCGTATATGTAACCGTCAGTATCTTAGACGGATCTATGCCCTTGCAAAAGATCATATATCCAAGCCTTGTGACAAGCACTGTCGTCTTACCGGAGCCCGGTACAGCAAGTAAAAGCGTCGGACCATCCACCGCCATTACCGCTTTCTTCTGCTGTTCGTTTAATTTAAAACCCAGTATATTTTCAAATTCATTCCATTGCATCTGTATATATTCCAATCATAATTATCTGTTCAAACTTCAAGAATATCTATAACTTTCTCTATTTTTACTGTGGTCTTATCATCAAATACAATAAGCCCATTATATTCATCTATTTTTTAATGTTTCCTGTTATTGTTTCATATGAACCACCCGATTTTTTTTCCATCAGGTTTAAAAAAATCATCTGCACCTTAGCAGTTTTATTATCCGCTAAAGCCATACGTATCATCCGTAGTTCTTCATCTAGCTCCTGCTTTTTATCTGCATCAGGTTCCACGAATTCATCCGTGATACGAGCTGTTTCTTTTATCGCAGCTTCATGCCCGGTAAGTGCAGCAAACGGCGAAAACTGTGCTGCCCTGTCCTCTGATGACATATGTGGATGTTTAGCCGAAACATGATGTGGCAGATCTATTATATCTGAATATTTTTTTTTCCATGACTCATCTTTTTTAAACATGTTATGCCCTGTGCCCACCAATCTGATCATTTCTCTGGATAGCAGTTGCCCCTTCTTCGAGATTCATTCCTTTTAGCATGGCATTTTTGCCATAACGCTTCTTTACAGAAAGCATTGCCTCCTGAAGCTTCCGCTCCTTTTTTATTTTTTCATCCATAGCAGATTTTTTTTCTCATCAGCCATAGTATAATCTGTGAAAAGTTCCATCTGCTCATATCCCTCATTTTCTTTTGCTTTATCCTCATCCATAACTTTGTTTGCCGTTATGTTAATTCTACGGATAAGCAGTTTTGGATCAACGATCCTGTCATAGAGCTGCATGACAGCTTCCGTTATAAGTATAGTCGATGATGTCTTCTTTTCTAAATTTGCTGTTCCATGTGCGTGCTTTGGAATCCGCCTCCCATAGCGGTCTATTGAAATCTCCCCTTTATATTCTCTGGATCTATTGCCAAGATTTTCGATATCATAGCCTATGGTAAGCACAAGCTGGTCTGTAACAAGGCTCTTATCCACAAGATCTAAAACCAGAAGATCCGTCATCTCACGCACTACAAGCTTTGCGTGTTCAAAATCATATGGACAATGCAGTACCTGACCTGATCCTATACTATTGCTTTGTGGCTTATAAGCTTTTTATATGTTCCATTGTAACCGGCTCATATCCCCACGCATGATCTATTAAAAGCTCAGCATTTATCCCGAACATTTTGTATAGGAAATCTTCATTATAGTAATCATTTTCCTTTCCCAGCGAACATCTGGCTATATCACCCATTGTGTATAGTCCGGCTGCCTCGAGCTTTTTTGGCATATCCTCTTCCCACACGCCAGAAATCGGTAAGTGGTCTGTGATCCCATAAATATTTTCTGTAACTGTATTCATCAAGCTTTGCTATACGCACACCACGATCATCAGGCGCTGCATGCTTAGCCATTATATCCATTGCAACCTTGCAAAGGTAAAGATTTGTGCCTATCCCTGCCGTTGCAGTTATCCCGGTCTGCTCGTATACGTCACATATCATTTTCGAGGCAAGCTCTTCCGGCATCATTTTATAAATTTTAAGATAATGCGTGACATCCATAAACACTTCGTCAATGGAATATACATGTATATCCTCAGGGTGCTACATATTTAAGATAGATCTCATATATCTTTGTGCTGTATTTCATGTACAAAGCCATTTGCGGAGGCGCCGTTATAAATCCAAGCTTTAAGCTGTCATTTGATTTCAGTTCATCTGCAAAAACGGACTCTCCTGTAAATTTCCGGTTCTTCGCTTTTGAACGCCGCCATCTGTTTACATCATCTACACGCTTCATAACCTCAAACAGCCTTGCCCTTCCTGGAATACCGTAGGCCTTTAGGGATGGCGATACTGCAAGACATATTGTTTTTTTTGTGTCCTTGAAGCATCTGCCACAACAAGATTTGTATTAAGCGGATCGAGATTCCTTTCCTGACACTCGACAGAGGCATAGAACGATTTTAAGTCTATGGCAATATATACGTTTGACTGAGATCCTGACATTCTATGCCCCGCCTCCTTTTAATAATATGACTATTTGTTACTTTAAAGCAAAGATCATCTCGGATCAATCGATCTTTATCCTGTACAAACATGCTCCGTGGGCATTAATATTTCCACCGGCTTTATCGCATGATCTGTGATCCCATAATTCCATTATTTCCGATATGGGATTATTTATACTGCCAGTGCTTCCGTTTATTATATCGATAATCTCATATACTTTTTGATCAGGAATTTCTATTTTTCTTTCGCAGTCACTGAGATTAAAAAGTGCGATATAGTAAACTCCTGCTTTTTCATCCCTTGAAGCCCATATAACCTCATCTGAATCACGTTTTATCTGTCTTGCACCATCAGAATGCCCTGTCAGATGTAAAATATCCTCGTTTGTGATGAGTTCTTTTGTCTTGTCATCGAGCAGTGTAAGCTCACATCCAAGCATAAGTGGTGAGCGGAATATGCACCAGAGTGACATAAGTGTCCGCTGCTCATCATATGTAAGATTACATGTCCATTCATGGCCGAATCCCTTTCCGAGATGTCCGAACGGGATCATGTCGCAATCCGGATAACAGCCCGTCCCTACATTGCTCCTGCCAGATTTCACACCTGTTGAACATATTTAAAATGTCTTCCCATTTATCCCACAGATCATCTGTTATACGCCACATATTAGCGTACTTTTCATATATCCATGCTTTTTCAGGCAAAGCCGGTCCCGGAAACAGACTAAGTACTATCGATCTTCCTGTTTTCTGGATTACATTTTGAAGCATTATGATTTCCTGTTCCGCAGTATCTGCGTCATATCTGCATATGTCATCACATTTGATAAGATCAACGCCCCATGATGCATATAATTCCATAATAGAATCATAATAAAGCTGTGCCTGCGGTTTTTTCACATCAAGTCCATACATATCAGGATTCCACGGACAGATTGAATATGCATTTGCTATATCAGATGCACTTTTTATCTGTTCCTTTGATCGCTGTTCCCATGTGTGCTGCATTTCTTGAATTCCTCTCATAATGTGTATTCCAAACTTAAGGCCAAGACTATGTATATAATCAGCTAACGGTTTAAATCCCCTGCCATATGCTGCTGATGGAAATCTGTGAACACACGGCATTAGCCTTGAATAGCCATCCATCTCAACTTTTCCAAAAGGAATATACTGATATTCATCTCTCCTGCTGCCTGCACCTTCTGCATACCACTCGATATCAACAACCACATATTCATAGCCGTATTTTTTGAGATTTTCTGCCATATAGTCAGCATTTGCCTTTATATCCGCTTCAGTAACAGTAGTATCATAGTAATCATAACTGTTCCACCCCATAGGCGGTGTTTTTGCAAAATAGTTTTTGTTCATATAAAAATCCTCCCACAACTGTACAGAACAATTGTACGAGGATTCTTCATGATTTTCAACCCTATATTTTAAATATCTTCAATAGATCTGAGCCCTGCTGTAGATGTGACCGGAAGGGAGAAAACGATCGTGCCTGCCTTACTCGTAACACCGGCCTTTTCCATTATGGAATTCATTATACTGTTTTTTTGTTCACTCCTTGCAACTATCAGTATAACTTCTTTTTCAGATACAAGAGAAACTCCCAGAAACTGCTCGGCTCTTTTCATTCCAACACCCTTTCCATGAAGCACTGTACCACCTGCTGCTCCTCCATCCTGCGCCGCTTTCATGACCTGCGTGTTGTATCCGTAATTTGCTATCGCTATTATAAGTTCATATTTTGTATCTTTCAATCCTGATTCCTCCTCCCTTTCAAATTGCTGCCCTTCGATCATAAATCCAAGCTCTTTTTTTACCACCGACGCTGCTCATTGGAATTATGAACACGATTCCTTTTCCCGGGATATCAATCTGCAGTTCACTCAAAAGTCCGTTTTTTATAATATTCCAGCTTTCAGTTGTGACAACTGCTGCGTGTATTCCTTTTTCATCATCCTCAAGTCCCAGATAATCCAGCACACTGCTTGAAGCTGTTCCCCTTCCAAGCGAGATATTTCCAGTCTTGATTTTATTTTTTTTATAATAGCTGACAAACTCCGGCATATTTTTTCTGCTGCATATTGTCATCATAATATAAAGTCCACTCATATTTTCCCCTATAACTCTATAATCATATCATCATCAATATCGGCATAAATATCCGCAACTGTAAATACTTCCGGCTCTGTTTTGTCCGTATTTTCATTTTTATTGCGCACTGTGTATATTACGCCAAGTATCTGTATTGTAATAAGAGGTGTCATCGCAACCATCGCAACCACTCCGAATGCGTCTGTCACCACGTCTCCACCGAGTGCTATGCATGCTCCCTGTGCCAGCGGAAGAAGAAATGTTGCCGTCATAGGTCCTGATGCAACACCACCTGAATCAAATGCTATCGCTGTGAATATTTTTGGAACAAACCTCGTCAGTATAAGTGCTATCACATACCCGGGTATCAAAAGATACAAAATAGATATCTGGCATAAAACTCTTAACATCGAAAGACCGACTGAAACTGCCACACCGACCGAAAGGCTTATCTGCATTGACTTTCCGGAAATATCCCCATCCGTAAGCTCCTCTACCTGTTTCATAAGTACATACACTGCCGGTTCTGCTTTTACTATAAAATATCCTATTATCATTCCTATCGGGATTATTATCCATTTATACGGAAGTGATGCCAGCACTGTTCCCAGATAATTTCCTGCTGGTATAAATCCGACATTTGCTCCTGTAAGGAAAAATACTAATCCCACATATGTATAAACGAGTCCTATACATATTTTTATATGAAGTTTCTTGTTTAGTTTTAAAGATATTAACTGGAATATTTCAAAAAATATAAATATAGGCATAAGCGATAATGCTATTTCCTTAAAATATCTGGGAAATCTTTGTAAGAAAACCTTACCAAGTTCTACAGAATCACTTACTTCATAGATTATGTCTTCAGCAAAGCTGCTGTCTGTGCTATATAACATTCCCAATATGAGAACTGCGATTATCGGTCCTATCGAGCATAGTGCCACCAGTCCGAAGCTATCGTTTTCGGCGTGTTTGTCGTTTCTGATAGCTGATATTCCGACTCCGAGTGCCATTATAAACGGAACCGTCATCGGTCCTGTTGTAACTCCTCCAGAATCAAATGCCACTGCCAGAAAATTTTTTCGGCACATATAACGCCAGTATAACTATTATCGTATAAAAATGAACAATATAGGTGCAAGTGCAATTCCAAATAAAATCCTAAGAAGTGCCGCCACTAGAAATACGCCGACACCAAGTGCTACCGACATTATAAGCACAAGGTTTGGCACGGACGATACCTGTTCTGCAAGCACCTGCAGATCCGGCTCCGAAATCGTAATTATTACTCCGAGGATAAATCCTACAATTACAATAACCCACAATTTTTTCGTTCTAAGCAGACTTCCTCCTACTCTCTCACCCATCGGTGTCATTGATAGTTCTGCTCCCATCGTAAAGAATATCATTCCTCCAATGACCAGAATCCCACCGAGAAGAAACTGTGCAAGTATGCCTGTCGGAATAGGTGCAATTGTGAATGCAAGCAACAGCACAATGAGCATTATCGGCAGCACCGACCAGACCGCTTCATGTGCCTTTTTCCTTTGTTTTCTCCCTTAAACTGTGTTTCATACAAATCCCTCCTTTTTAAGTCCGGGGTTTGTGTGAAATTATACCATATTTTGATGCTATTTCAAAACTATTTGCGCAATTTCATATATTTTTTATGATAATAAAGTGAAATTGTCTGAAATATCAGTGTAAATAATAAATTTTCTATTTGTAACTTTATTTTTATATATTTTATACATCCATTTAATATTTTAGTCTTTATAATTATTTTTTCATTTATTGTTATGAAAAAACCGCAAAGTTTCAAAAAGGCAAAAAAAAACTGCTATATACCAAACTTACTTTTGATATATAGCAGCGAATGACCTTCCATGCCATAAACTGTATCATTTAAATCCATTAGCATAAAATTATAATTACCACAATATCTGCCACTGGTCACTTAGTGAAACTCCCATTAATATCATGGTACAAAATATGTCACTCCGTTTTCATCTGTGTATGTTCCACCCGATGCAAAAGGTGCTTCTTCACCGTAATCGGCTATTCCTCCCATTCCGTCAGCCCATGCTGTTTTTCCGTCTACATCATATACTTTGCACCATTGATGTGTCCATGCATTTGGATTCACATGCTCCCATTTGTATCCCATACAGTCAAGTACAAGACCAAGTGCTCTTGTTGATCCCGAACATGTATATACACCTTTACACAGTACTCCATAAGCTGATCTGTAATCAGGATCATCACTTGTGTAGTAACTGTTTCCACTATAATATGCCACTATCTTTGCCGCATTTCTGATTCTTTCAAGGTCTGTATCGCCATCTACATTGTCAGCGATAAATTTTGCCATTTTATATGCCTGCGCTTCTTTTTCGCTGTCTGTGATCGTAGGTGCTGCTCCAAATCTTACAATTCCGTTTCTGACTGTAAAGAAGCTTCCGTTGTACAGACACTCACCATTGTAGCTCCAGTTCACCTGTCCCCTGTTTACATAAAACCAGTTTGAGCCATATTTAACCAGAGTTCTGTCAACCCAGTTTATGCCACCCTCTTCTATAAACCACCATACTCCATTGTATTTAAACAACGTTCTTGCATCAAAATCTACTTTTCCACCACGTACATAGCACCATACTCCCTGATAATTGCAGAGTGTTGTTGCCGAAAAATTTATCCTGCCATTTTCTATATACCAGTATTGACCGCCATATTCACAAAGACCATATGCATTCCAGTTTACTTTTCCACCGCTGACAAAATACTGCCATATTTGACTACTGTGCTGCTATTCCAGTCTATTTTTCCGCCTGATACAAACCACCATGTTCCATTATCCACCACCGTGAACATACCACTCAGTTTCCATTATATTTGATAAGCCCAAAATCACTTTTCCACCGTGAAATCAGCTTCCTATCCTCAACATTTTTAGCCACCAATCACAACGATATATTCTATCTGAAAGCTTCAAATCTTTCTTGATAGCACCACAGCAATGACATATTTTGGATGATGGATACCATCTGTCTACGACTCTTAATTCAATACCATTTTCATCACATTTTGCTTTAAGCTTGGTTCTAAATTCATAGAACTTCTGTGACGCAACAGCTTTTGAAAGATGGCTGTTCTTCATCATTCCTGATACATTCAAATTTTCAATAGTTATATACTTTAAGTTCTCATATTTTCGTGAGAGACATCTTTGTTCTCTACGCAGTTTCTTTTCCAATTTTTTAATTCTTGTTGACTTATTGATATTTTTATAAGTTTTACCATTGAAACAATCGCCAAGTCTTTTAAATTCCTATACCACCATTGCTATTATTCAATCTTAACGTCGGGAATTTCTACAAGAACTGACACATAGTATCTGTCCGGATATTGTACCGCTTTTGATTTTCCATCCGTCTTTAGTTGTTGGTATATAACCTTTTTCTTTAATGCGTACCCAACCTAAAGTGGGTATGTTCAGCCTATGTCTCTCATCTACAGTCTTTAGTATTGTTCTTTACGAAATACATTTTTACATCAGATTTACCTTTCTTTTTTGAAATTAGGAAAAGCGCTTTGATGTTTAAAAAATCTTGTAAATGCAGTACATCCATCTTCAATAGACTTTTTACAGCTTTTGAATATGCTTCTTTAATCCATATATTTTATCAGGATTATTAGGAATATACTCATTATTAAGTGCCAATAGTCTTGTTAATCTTCCTGTACGAAGTTCTTCCTGTGGTGATAGTTCTTCGTTATTCACTACCACAATCGTTGTATTAAACTTCATACAGAATT